>JAESGE010000092.1_pt1 | contig 95241 bp, 81 predicted proteins | sample 9269601 | NCBI WGS metagenome assembly JAESGE01 (sample SAMN14515569, study PRJNA621662) | algae metagenome | isolation source: Tolypothrix brevis GSE-NOS-MK-07-07A and co-occurring heterotrophs from wet... | place: USA: Grand Staircase Escalante National Monument, Utah | collected 2006-04-16
TCCACCGGAACGTCTCTACATATTTTCCACTAAAGAGTGTCTATTGTAGGCGATCGCCTAAAATTATCATAACTTCTATCCAAAGTTGCACGCTCATAACCAATAAGACAGCAGTACGACTGTTCTAAGACAGCAATAAAGGTAGTATTATTAAGGACTGTTACGCGCTGCCTCTATTTATTCAGCCTGCCGATATGTCAGATCAAAAGCTTGCTGCATCATCACTAAATGGTCATCTTCCTCACCCCAACCCCAACAACCAGAATACCATTCGGATTCGCGGTGCGAGGCAGCATAATCTGAAAAATATTGATTTAGAATTGCCACGCGATCGCCTGATTGTCTTTACTGGGGTTTCTGGTTCTGGCAAGTCTTCCTTGGCATTTGATACCATTTTCGCCGAAGGACAGCGCCGCTACGTGGAATCTCTCAGCGCCTACGCACGGCAATTTTTGGGACAATTAGATAAACCTGATGTCGAAGCGATTGAAGGTTTGAGTCCGGCGATTTCCATCGACCAAAAATCAACTTCTCATAACCCGCGCTCCACGGTGGGAACTGTAACAGAAATTTACGATTACTTGCGTTTATTGTTTGGACGTGCTGGTGAACCCCATTGTCCGATATGCGATCGCTGTATTGCACCGCAAACTATCGACGAGATGGTTGATCGAATTATGGATTTAAGCGATCGTACACGTTTCCAGATCCTGGCGCCTGTTGTTCGAGGTAAAAAAGGCACCCATAAAAAGCTTTTATCAAGTCTTGCCTCTCAAGGTTTTGTCCGCATCCGCGTTAATGGGGAAGTGCGAGAATTATCTGATTCAATTGACTTAGATAAAAATCTTACCCACACCATTGAAGTTGTAATTGACCGTCTTGTGAAAAAAGACGGTATACAAGAGCGTTTGGTAGATTCCCTTTCTACGTGCTTAAAACAATCAAGTGGTATTGCTACCATAGTTATTACTCCATCTTCTGACAACGAACAAGAGACAAGCGAACAAGAACTAGTGTTTTCGGAAAATTTTGCATGTCCCGAACATGGGGCAGTAATGGAGGAATTATCACCGCGATTGTTCTCGTTTAACTCACCTTATGGTGCTTGTCCTAATTGTCATGGATTAGGAAGTTTAAGAAGATTTTCGCCAGATTTGGTAGTACCCGATCCAGAAGCACCTGTGTATGCAGCGATCGCACCTTGGTCAGAGAAAGATAATTCTTATTATTTGGAGTTATTATATAAGGTTGGGCAAGCTTATGATTTTGAACTTCAAAATAACTGGTATCAGTTAACAGATGAACAGCGTCAAGTTATTTTGTATGGAGAAGAAACCGCAGATCAAAATAAACACAGTTACAAAGGGGCAATTCCGATTTTACAGCGACAATATGAAGGTGGTTCAGAATTAATTAAGCAGAAATTAGAGCAGTATTTAGTAGATCAACCGTGTGAAGTTTGTCACGGAAAACGCTTAAAACCGGAAGCTTTAGCGGTGCAGTTGGGACAGTATAGGATGACAGATTTAAGTGGTGTATCCATACGCGATTGTCGCCAGAGAATTGACGAATTAAAATTGAGCGATCGGCAATTGCAAATCGCTGATTTAGTCCTGCGAGAAATTAAATCAAGATTGCAATTTTTGCTCGATGTCGGATTAGATTATCTTACCCTTGACCGTCCAGCAATGACACTTTCCGGTGGAGAAGCGCAACGAATTCGTTTAGCAACTCAAATTGGTTCTGGTTTAACAGGAGTTCTCTACGTTTTAGATGAACCAAGTATCGGTTTGCATCAAAGAGATAATGGACGCTTGCTGCAAACTTTAACTAAATTACGCGATTTGGGTAATACGTTAATTGTAGTTGAGCATGATGAAGAAACAATTCGTGCAGCTAACCACATTGTTGATATTGGTCCTGGTGCCGGAATTCACGGCGGATATATAATTGCTCAAGGTGATTTACAAGCGTTATTAACGGCAGAAAAATCTTTAACTGGTGCGTATTTATCTGGACGAAGAGTAATTGAAACTCCAGTGGAAAGACGGAAAGGAAATGGACGAAGTTTGATAATTGAAAATGCTCATCGCAACAACTTAAAAAATATCGATGTCGAAATTCCTCTAGGTAAACTTGTTGCTGTTACTGGTGTTTCTGGTTCCGGAAAATCTACTTTAATTAATGAATTACTTTACCCAGCATTGCAACATCAACTGACAAAAAAAGTTCCTTTACCCAAACATTTGCAGGGAATTAAGGGATTAAATGCTGTTGATAAAGCAATTGTAATTGATCAATCGCCTATTGGACGCACGCCGCGTTCTAATCCTGCAACTTACACGGGGGTTTTTGATGTTATTCGCGAAGTATTTTCGCAAACAGTAGAAGCGAAAGCGAGAGGTTACAAACCTGGACAATTTTCTTTCAACGTTAAAGGTGGACGTTGTGAAGCTTGCAGCGGACAGGGTGTAAATGTCATTGAAATGAACTTTTTGCCAGATGTTTACGTGCAATGCGAAGTTTGTAAAGGTGCAAGATATAATCGAGAAACTTTGCAAGTGAAGTACAAAGATAAGTCTATTTCTGATGTTCTCAATATGACAGTTGAGGAAAGTTTAGACTTTTTCCAAAATATTCCCAAAGCTTTTACCCGGTTGCAAACTTTGGTAGATGTGGGACTGGGTTACATTCAATTAGGACAACCTGCAACAACTTTATCTGGTGGAGAAGCCCAGCGGGTGAAATTAGCCACTGAATTATCACGTCGCGCTACAGGAAAGACGCTTTATTTAATTGATGAACCGACTACAGGTTTATCTTTTTACGATGTCCACAAATTGTTAGATGTATTGCAACGTTTAGTAGATAAAGGAAATTCAATTTTAGTAATTGAACACAATTTAGATGTGATTCGTTGTTCTGATTGGTTGATAGATTTGGGTCCCGAAGGTGGGGATAAAGGAGGAGAAATAATTGCAGTGGGGACACCGGAAGATGTAGCGAAGAATCCGAAGTCTTATACTGGGCAATATTTGCAGCAAGTTTTGCAGCAATATCCAGCAAGTAAGGTAGGTTAGTGAAATATAACGCACCTGAGATTTACATCTAATTTGCCGTTATTAGGTATTGAATCAATAGACATCTCCAGAAAACAATGTAGAGACGTAGCAGTGCTACGTCTCTACAAGAGTTTGGGACAAGGCATAGTTCATTTCCACTCCCATGTCTAATGTTAGGTTATAGTCGTCGATGTCAAAAAGTTCTTACCACTGATGATTATTTGGTTGAATGGAGCCTTTGGTGTTGGTAAAACCCAAACTGCCTTCGAGTTACACAGTCGAATCCCTGGTAGTTTTGTATTCGATCCTGAACAAATAGGCTTTTCCCTTCGTAAAATTACACCGTCAGAAATGCGTAAAGATTTTCAAGATCATCCGATTTTGCACACTTTTCGTAGCTTTTTACGACTGATGATGTGCATTAAGTTATAATCTGAAGGTTTCGCAGATTTATCACTCTGAGATTTTTGTTACTGTTAATTAAACGGAGCAAATCATTCTATGTTGTGCGTGCTAAAGCTAAATCACGAATTAGCGGGACTCTGGAACTAATGTAAGCACTTATGATGCCAGTTTCTTCGCTCGTTAGAAATTTCTTGTTTTCCAACTGGTTTAGTAACTGCTGAGTTAGTTCCGCATCATTGAATCCCAAAAGAATATTGGTCTGGGTTTCCTCAATTACAAGCCAAATCTGACGTAATATCGAAGAGTTCATCGGATATATCCTCACTGCTACAGCTTGTTCTCTGTTAAAGAGCATAACATTGCTTTCGCAAATCTAAAGACAATCTTAAGATATATATTTTGCCAAAGCCTGAAAGTACGTAAAAGTTAACTAAATTAATAGACATCTCCAGAAAACAATGTAAAGACGTAGCAGTGCTACGTCTCTACAAGGGTTTGGGGCAACGCATAGTTCATTTCCACTCCTATGTCTAATGAAAATCTAAGCTTTACCGCTTTCTCCTTTGCGGATAAACTGGCTCAAAATCTCACTTGGCTTGCGATCCCAGGTATCGATATGCTCATATATAAGATTATCTGAGTTCAGTTTGTAAGTAGAGTAGCCATTAAAGAGTACACGCGCTTTCCAAGGAACACGCAAAACACCGCGAACCGTCCACTTTGCCAAAATAGTATCTTTAGCTTCTTGATGCACCTCGTGGAGGTCGAAATAAATCTGCGTGAAAAATAATTGAGCGTGAAATCGCAAAGTCCAAAAGATAATGCGATAGTTGATTTTGCCTTTAAATTTATTTACTGGGTCGCTAAAATAGATATCCTGGCTATAGATGTCGTAGGAAATATCCTGCTGAAAAAGTGTTGGTAAATCGTGTTTGAGAGTTTTGATTACATCTTGCATCTTATATTGATATTTCATGCGATCGCCCTCTAAATTTGCTCAAATAACCTACAAAACAGTGAAAATTAACCCTGTAAATATAACGATAAGATAGTTGTCATCAAAATCTTTTATACATATAACTTTAGTTGCATTTATATAATTACCGATATGTGATAAATTCACAGCAGACAAACGAAAAATAGCGTTTTCGAGATTTAATTATGAGTTCCCTATCTGTTCGGCGGATTGTTTTGTCTTTTTTACTACCAGCAACTTTAACCACCGTAACTTCACTTTCTATAATCATAAACAGTGTTCACTCTCAACAACTAGACACACAGCCATCAGGGACAACAACCATCAAGCAAACAACCGTGCCAGCGGATGTCTATATTTGGCAAGGTAATGTTAAGTTTGATTTCAAAGCCGCGAAGATTAATGCCACAGCAGATAAAGCTGAAGTATTCCCCAAAGAAGGTAAAGTTGTTTTGACTGGGAATGTAAAAATCCTTCAAAACGGAAAAATTCAGGAAACTGATACCGTAACGTATTCGTTTAAAGAGGAAGACAATTTCAACTTGACTGCCGATAAAGTGATAGCCTCAAACTTCAGGTAATCGGTACATATTTGGTAGTTACCTGCTTCAGCCCTAAATAATTATTATTACGAGGGCTGAAGCTTTCATTAGGAAATATTTCTCCAAAAGTTAAGCAACTTCTGGGATATTGAAGATGGCTTGTTGTTAGCAACAGCAACGTTACTCAAATCTAACAAAGAGGGAAATGAGGCATTCTCACTATAAGCATTATTTTGCAAGACCTTAGCGAGAGCGTTATTATTATCTCGCAAACCTTCGTAAAAAAAGAATACCTCTCCAGAAATACCGCGATCGCGATTGTACTCGATTGCCTGCATCAGATATTCTGCACTTATCGAGTAGTTTCCCAACTTGATCAAAATTCCCGGTGCTAACCTCGGTGATATCACTGCAAATTGCTTTTTTACCAACTGATCGATAATAGATTTATAACTTGGGAAATCAAGGCGATAAACCTGGGGGTGGATTGTATCTACTATTTTCTGTTCTAGCCATTTGGGAGAGTCTTGGAGATACTCCTTCAATGCCCAATCAGGAATATTTGGAGCCATTGACACCAAAAGGTTCGGATTTACCGCTTTGACTTGTTGATAAAGACGTGCTAAAAAGTCGGTGAGAATATTTGCTCGCCATTGTAACCATTGCTTATCCTGAGGATTTCGTGGCGGATTTTTCCGAAATGAGGAGTGATAGCGTTGCACAGTTAGTTGGTCGTAACCTCCCTCACTAGGCAAAGCTGGCAGGCGATCGTCTCCTTGAATGCCATCAACATCATAATTCTTCACAACTTCTAGCACCAAGTTCAACATAAAATTTTGCACTTGGGGGTCAAGGGAATTGAGCCAGTCAAAGCCGTTTTTATTGACTAAATTGCCATCGCGATCGCGTGCTGCCCATTCAGGTTTTTTTGCCAGTAACATCCCCCCATTCAAATTGTAGGAACTCGCAAAGCCGTATTCAAACCAAGGAATGACTTTTAGCCCTACCCGACGTGCTTCTGCAATCACTTCTGCTAAAGGATCGCGATCGACAAAAACCGGGTCAATTCTCACACCAAAAGTCTGTTGCATCACTTTACTAGGATACAACGTTAGTGCCTTAGTCCAAACCACGGGAAATACTACATTAAATCCTGTCTGGGCGAGGAAATCCATCGCTTCGGCAATGCGTTCCCTTGACTTGAAAACCTGACTACCAGTAGTAGTAAGCCAAACGCCCCGTGTTTCAATTCTTGTCATTTCTAAAACACCAAAATTCTTAGCGCCGCACTCTTTATACCATTTTACTTACAATATAATATTTTCTTTAGCCTCAATTAATTATGTCTGTAATCAAAGATTCTTGGCAGCACGAATACATCACGACTAACGGAATTAAGCTACACTACGTCACTCAGGGGGAAGGTCCCTTGATGTTAATGTTGCATGGATTTCCGGAATTTTGGTACTCTTGGCGGCATCAAATACCTGAATTTGCGGCATATTATAAAGTCGTTGCTGTTGATTTGCGTGGCTACAATGATAGCGACAAACCAAATCAGCAATCAGCTTATAGCATGGATGAATTTGTCAAAGATGTCAAAGGAGTAATTCAAGGATTGGGATATGAAAAGTGTGTTTTAGTCGGACATGATTGGGGAGGTGCGATCGCCTGGAATTTCGCTTACGAATATCCCGCAATGGTTGAGCAATTAATCATACTCAATTTGCCTCACCCTGCCAAGTTTTCCCAAGGTTTCCGCACTATTCAACAATTGCTACGTAGTTATTATATCTTCTTTTTCCAATTGCCTTTAATACCCGAATTATTAATTCAAATGGGAGATTATCAACCAATCGAAATGGCTTTTAAAGGTATGGCAATCAATAAGAGTGCTTTCACCAAAGCAGATATTGATGCTTACAAAAATGCCGCAGCTAAACGCGGTGCTTTAACAGCAATGTTAAACTATTACCGCAACGTTTTTCAACTCATATTGCTAAATCAAAATTGGGGTATTTTAGAAGTGCCAACTTTAATGATTTGGGGAGAAAAAGATACCGCGTTGGGTAAGGAACTAACTTATGGAACAGAGGCTTATGTGAGAGACTTTCAAATCAAATATATTCCCAATTGTAGTCATTGGGTGCAGCAAGAGGAGCCTGAGTTAGTTAATCAGTATATGCGAGACTTTTTGTATATTAAATAATCAATAAATTTTTGACTTATTCGGTAGAAGAGAATTATCTTCTCTGTACCTGAATTTATTGATACCATAAATTCAAACGGTATACTGAGTACTTATTCCTAAATAAATACTCAGTATACCTCGAATATTTTCTAATCTTACAAAATATTTACCCGAAGCCTGTGCCGTACTGCCCAGCAGTCGGCGTAGGTACTTCACTAAAATAAATTTTTGGCTAATCAGCCAGAGATGCAAAAGAAACACCAAAATTTTATCATAGCATCTCCGTTATGATTATAAAACAAGACTTGTATCACAAATTAATTGTGTAGTCAATCTGTGTCCTCAAAGAATTTAGTGAGATAATAAAAATCGTGAGGAACAGAACGGATGCAACTGATGTTGCAAAGAGGAAGAATTATGAAACTTAAGCTATTAGCAGCTTTAATCTTGGCAACTCCCCTATTTTTTGCGAATGTAGTGAACGCGAAAAATCCCCAAGATTTACAAAAACTGCTTACAACTGGGGAATGTGCTAAGTGCAATCTATCAGGAGCCAACCTCAGTGGTGCTCATTTAATTGGTGCTGACTTGAGAGGGGCAAATCTATCAGGAGCCAACCTCAAAGGTGCAAATCTTGAAGGTGCTGATTTAACTAACGCCAATTTGGGTGGTGCTAACTTAACTTCAGCTTTTCTTACCAATGTTGATTTTAAGCAAGCTAATCTGAATGCGGCAAATTTGACTAAAGCGACAATCCATGATTCTAATGTGTATCAGGCATCAATGAACGATCTAAATATCGCTGATGCTAGCATATTTAATACAGGCATCGGTATCGGGGGCGAAGATGCAGAGATTCCCGATTGGCGCTAAGTTAAATTTGGCTGGCATTTCCAAATACAGCAGTGTATCGGTCTAATCCAATACACGTAAGAGACGTAGCACTGCTACGTCTCTACAAGGAGAGCGGTTTTATATATATCATTTACCTGAAATCTGCTGTAAAATACTGGCTGGCGGTTTTTGGGGATAAAGGAAAAACACCCATCTAATTTTTTCCAGTTTTTAGCCCCTTACCCTCTTCATGAATCTTAATTAAGTCAAATACAATCAAGTTTTCAAAACGCTTCAGCATGTACTGCATAATCGTCTAAAAGTCAAGACGATATGATGAATAAAAAATTTTGATGAAGTATGAATATTAATGCCAATGAGTTAACTGACGATCGCAGCTTAAGATAGCTTTAATATCATGTAAAATCGGCGTTTAGACTTGTATAAGTAAGAGGTGGATTGATTTTCGCATGATTTGTAATGATTTAAGGGCGATCGCTCTTAACTTACAGAATGCTGGATAATTACTAGGACTTACGCACTCAGTCACGAGAAAACAAGACTTAGATAGGTGCTTCCTTGCGTCGCAATGACGGAAATACGTAGACTGTGCGTAAGTCCTGATTACCTTCTGTAGGATTCTAGTTGGATTTATTGAAATCAACTTAGAATCTTTACTTTGAACGAGGGCAAAGCTGACTTCTAACTTATTCTTCCTGCTGGGTTTTGACCTTGTAGTTGATGAAGTAGTGGAAACAGGCAATTATGGTGATAGCAAACCGAAACTTTTTTGTACTTTATAATCAATCGTGCTGATTGGTTGTAACTATCCGGATAAGACTCACTCAACCGTTGTAAAAATTATGGAAGGCAAAATGCAAGAACCGGAATACAAGGAAACTAAGTCCCCAGAAGCAACTATGACAGATATCAACAATCAAACAGGAACCATAACCAAAATCCAACCCACGATGGAAACTCAGGATCAATTGCGACAATACGGAGAACAAATTTCGCAATTTTTGGCAACACTGCCCGAATACGTGGGAAACTTCTTCAATGACTATAAACAGCCCTTAGTTAGCATTGGTTTAATTTTGGGAGCAATCGTCAGCGTCAAGGTACTCTTGGCAGTATTGGATGCTTTGAATGATATTCCTTTAGTAGCACCTAGCTTTGAGTTGATTGGTATTGGATACTCTGCCTGGTTTGTTTACCGCTATTTACTCAAAGCTTCAACTCGTCAAGAGTTAAATAGTGAAATCACAACGCTCAAATCACAAGTTGTCGGCAAAGACGCTTAAAAAAAGTATGAAGTATGAAGGATGAAGGATAAAGGATGAATTTACTTGTCCTTCTCCTCATACTTTAAATGAGCGATCGCATTACAAATCTTATTGTGGCGATACTCTGGTAGGGAGTGGCTGCAATCGCACAATGTTTTCAGATTGAATTGGTTGCAACCTTCCCATCTGCACTAAAGCTTGATGAACCATCGCCGCTACCTCACCACGGGTAGCTTCTCTGTTGGGAGCAAAAGTGTCTCTGTCTGGATAGTTTACCACAAGATTATTTGCTGTAGCAGCCGCTGTTTTGCCGATAGCATAGTTAGGAATCTCTTTAACATCTTTGAAGAGGGTTAAAGTTTTATCACCAGAAGTAGGTTCTTTCAACTTTAACCCACTGACAAGGGCTACTAAAACTTGCACTCGCGGAATTTTTTGGTCTGGTTTGAAGGTTTTGTCAGGATAACCTTTGAGAAATCCGGTTTTGATAGCTTGGTTAATTGCTGGAGTTGCCCAGTAATTTGATGGGATATCGCTAAAAGCGATCGCATTGGTGCCAAGCTTATTATTGAAGGCTTGTTCTAGTATTGACGCAAATTCAGCACGAGTTACAGGCTGATTTGGTCTAAAAGAATAATCCGGAAAGCCTTTAATAATCCCACGAGAAGAAAGAACATTAATAAACCGCTTTGCCCAAAAGTCATTAGGCACGTCGCTAAATGCAATTGGTGGTGGAATTGTAGACTTTTGCTCAGAGGGAGTCACCACGCGAAATGGTTCAGTAATGTTAGGAGAAGGTGACAATTGGACTTGTGGTGGTGCAGCTGGAGCAACCGGAAATGGTAAAATCACCGTCGGAATTACTTCTGGAGGTGGATTTACTAAAGTAGGTTCATTTACAGTAACAGGTGGAGCCGACGGCGGCACAGTATTTAAATTGGAGTTTTCATTGGGTTGTATCTGAGTCGTAGGGGGAACCGCAACAGACGCACTAGGAGACGGTGACGGCAAAATGCTGAAGTTCCAGCCAGAATCCCTGCGAGAAAATGCCCAAAACAGAACCGCTCCAATAGTCGCAAAGGCAACCAAAATAGCAATGAATTCATCAAAGCCGAGGGCATTTCTTTCAGATGACTCAGGATCGTTTGGTGTATTTGTCATCGTAATTACTTTAGTAAAGGTAAAATTTGTATCTAAACAAATTAAGCCATAGATGGCACCTTTACACCACTGTTTTATTAGGATTCGGGATTACACCTAGCAGAATGCGATAAATCAATGATTTTTTCAGAATGCGATCGCATTCTGTGATGTTGCCTCGAAAAGCCGATAAAATCCTTAGGTGAGGGGCTTAATTGTAAGTAATTTACCGAACATGATATAATTCATTCTTTGGAAATCCCTTAAGCAGCGATTAAACACACGGCGATTGATGCCTTGGTCATGCAAGATTTTGTGAGAAAATGTAAAAATTGAAACAAATACTTACGATATTAAGCAAACTCATAAGCGAGAACTTTGGCGGTAAGCGCATCACCACTATTGGGTCAAAGCTCACAGGAGAATACACATATGGCTTCGTAACTCGCTACTTCCGACTGGCGATCGCCAACGTCCTCTCCAATATCATGATACCACTAGCCAATTTAGTCAGTGTCATCTTCTTGGGTCATCTAGAGGAAATCCACCACCTAGCTGGAGTTGCCCTAGCTGGAAACCTGCTTAACTTTCTCTACTTCGTTTTAGTCTTTTTACGGATGGGCACCACCGGGGTAACAGCACAAGCTGTAGGACGAGATGACCGAGAGGGTGTGTTGTTGGTGGGACTGCGTAATGGTTTAATTGCTGTTGTGCTGGGTGCAGCGATCGTACTTTTGCAGTACCCTTTGGGACATCTGGGCTTTGCTCTGCTAGATGTTGCTCCAGAGGTTAAAGCTTCAGGTCTTGCCTATTTTAACACCCAGATTTGGGGAGCGCCTGCGATTTTGCTCAACTTCGTCCTGTTTGGCTGGTTTCTGGGACAGGAAAAAAATGGCTTAGTTGTGCTATTGTCGGTCGTGGGTAATGCTGCCAACATCGCACTCGACTACCTGTTTATTATCCACTTGGGCTGGGAAAGTATGGGGGCAGGAGTATCTTATGCTACAAGCCAATATCTGTCTCTATTGGTGGGATTGATTTTTTTGTGCAAAGAAATCCAGTGGCAAGAGTTACGAGAGGTAGCTGGAAAAATTTGGGACACCTCAGCTATACGCTCCACCTTGACTTTCAATGGAAACATCTTTATTAGCAATTTAGTTCTTATGTTTACCTCCTTAACGTTTAACTATCAGGGGGCACAGATGGGGACGATTATCTATGCTCAAAATGCCTTGCTCTTACAGATATGGAATTTGAACTTCTATTTTGTAGAAGGATTGGGATATGGCACAGAAACTTTGGTCGGAAACTTTAAAGGAAAAGGAGCTTCACAACAGTTAGCACCCCTGGTTGGAGTTTCTGTCTTAACTGCTCTGCTGGTGGGACTATCTTTCAGCGGAGTGTGTTGGCTATTTCCTGATACGGTTTTTGGGTTGTTAACCAACCACACTGAAGTCACCGAAAACATTCATATTTTTGTTCCCTGGTTGCTACTTGCCCTGATATGCAGTTCAATAGGTTACATGCTAGATGGGTACTTCTTGGGTTTGGCAGAAGGGGATACTCTCCGCAATGTTAGTTTAATTGCTCTTGCCGTGGGATTTTTACCTGCGGATGTAGTTGCGATTAAGTTTGAGAGTAACCATCTTTTATGGCTGGCTTTTCTTTTGTTCGACGCAATCAGAATGGTAATGCTTGGGGTACAGTTACCCAGGACATTTGCTCGTGATGTTGAGTCGGGTAGTGTCTCCCTTCCCGCTATAGAAGCAGATAGCGACTTTCCTCTAAGTATAGAAGCAGATCGTCAACAGATGCTAGCCGAAAAATTGGAAGTTTGCCCCGATGAGAAGTCATTACTAAACTAGTAGTCTGTCAAGACAGCCTTGAGAAATCAAGAGGTATTATCTAGGACTAGCCCGACTACATGCGTTTTTGTCATTGGTATAATTTCAGTAGACCGAAAACTTGGGAAATTTGACGACATAAGAAGGGTTTCAGGCGATGATGATTGAAGTTGACGAGAGCGATCGCTTGCTTCACCAAGAGAACTGATTTACAACCCTATTGCTCAAAAAGCAGATAATATCGGCATTCTGGCAGATTGTATACACTCGCTTAAATTAATGGTTCGTAAGCCTTCTGGAAATCTTTTCGGTCTACTGAATTTAGTTACTCAATCTTTCATCTCCAGAAAACAATGTAGAGACGCGACCGGTCGCGTCTCTACAAGAGTTGTGAACAACGCATAGTTCATTTTCACTCTTATGTCTAATAGACATCTCCAGAGTCATACGTTCCAGACGTAGCAATGCTACGTCTCATCAAGGGTTTCGGGCAACGCATAATTAAATTCTGGAGATGTCTAATTATTATTTGTCTACCATCAAGTTAGTGTCATCAACCTCTTCAAAAACTAATTGTTTGATATAATCACTGATCTGATAGGTCTGCAAAATAGCTGGGGGTAAATGTGCTGCACCCTGAATGCGTCCCACGCATCTTTCAGTTCCGCAGTCACAATCAAACTCTTGAGCCATAGACCATTCCGTAGATGGGTAGAAGAAGGTCATTTCTTCACCCACGTCAATCTTTCTCAGACAGCGAAGAACCCTCTTTGTAGTGTCAAAAAAAACATTGGGGTCGCAACTGTGATTTATATAGTGTAAAAACTCTGGAGTGAACATAATATGTTCTTCCTCATTGAATTGCACTGTCAAATAGTTTGGATCTGTCAAGATTTCTTTAGGTCTGAAATTGGAAATAATGTCACCTGGTATAAAGTTCACAGTTGCATGAAGCGATTTTTCACCTGTTAAAGGACATTCCCAAACTTCAGCAAAAGATGAAACTTTAGTGATTTTATGTTGGGCAGTAGTTAGCTCTTCGTTGGTAGAGAATATCTGATTTTTCATCGAATAGTCAAAAATGAATTTTGTATGGAATAATCAAGACAATATATCTTCCTACATTTTGGGGCTATTTTCAATCTCAATTTTTAATTGTGAATTCTTTAACTTCTTTTCCCGCTGAGTTACAGAATTTCCAGATATTCCGCGAATGATACCTCGACAATTGAGTGAGCCACACTGACAGTCAAATTCCAAGAAATTTTCATCATATAATGTGGCATAGTCTAAGGTCAGTTCCTCACCCCCAGTAATATCTCGTATTGCCACATAATCAAGTCCCTGAATAGCAATGTTAGGGTCGCAAGAGTGGTTTTGCGGACTCCATTCTGTTGGATTATCATCCCACAAAATGAAAACTTCTTCACTAATGGGATAGGCGTAACGTTGAAAATCTTCTTTTTGGATCGCATCCCAATGAGATTCGACATAAGAACGAGTGACAATTTTTTGCGATCTAGCTTCTCCTGTAAATATAACTTCACCAGATTTCAAATCCTTCACCGCATAGATGCCATAGCCGGAAATCTGATTATTCCGCACTTTATACTTCTTTTGGCGGCGTTGGTGTCTGGCAATTCCTTCAGCAATAATATGTTTGAGAAATCCATCTAAACCAGTCCCGTCAAATTTCAGGATATAGTCAGCAGAATTTTCGGAAACTTCACCACAAAGAACAGTGCATGGTAAATTAATTTCCAAAAAAAAGACTTCTCCTTTACCATTGATTCTAAAGTCAACTCGAGCATATCCAGTCGGATTGATCGCCAAAAAAATCAGCTTTGTCGCTTCTCTTAAACGTACATCAAGTTGCTCGTCATCACAAGGAACGTAGCACTGTGGATGATGTTGTTTATGCTTTAGATCATAGGTTTTAAAATGCTCTCCTTTGGGAAATAAAAACTCAACAGGTTTATATACCACAGGTGAGCCTGCATCGTCTGGGTTAGCTGCTATCAGCACGGTCAGTTCGCGTCCATCAATATACTCTTCAATCAAAACTCGCTCAAAGTTAGCCAGAATATCCGCAGCTTTGCTCAGAAGTTCTTGTTTTGTTGTTACATAAGATTTATTGTCAACTCCCAGACTGTCCCCTGTTTCTGCCGGCTTCACAAACAGGGGAAATTTTAAATTCTGAAAGGTGTTTTCCACATCAGCTAAAGTTTCAGCTACTACAAACGCTGGTGTCTTAACTCCCATCGATTCCGCAACATATTTTATTACATCCTTAGGAGGATCGTACGGAGTTGGTTTAATTCCAGTGTAGGGTAAGTTGAGGTCTTCTAAGGCAGTAGCAACATCGTAAGAAAAGGGAATATCCCAATCTCGATAGCCCTCAATCAGGTTGACAAAAATATCGTACCCCTGCTTTTTTAGTTCTTTTAACTGACGATAGGCTATGGTTTTATTGAGAAATACATGGTCTACTTGATCTTCGGGTAATAGATAAGACAGGTTGCGAGGTGGGTCATAGTTTTTATAGTCTAATGTCGATTGAGAATAGTCAGGTTGCAAAACGCAAACTTTCATATCAATTTCCTAAAGTGTCAAAGCTACCATGTATTCAAAATACATAAATATGTAAACTTTTAGCAATACCTTCGCCAATTTAGGTGATTATTGATAATTTCTGACGTGGAAAAAGCATTTGCACTTCACTGCCGATCTTTTTTGCCGGATAAAGAAAACCGAGTTCTTAATTTTGGATAAAGTTGAGCTACAGCATATTTCAGGGAAATGAGGTACATGCATAAAACCCAAAACCCGCTCTGAGACGTTCCTTTCGTAACGTCTCTACGTGTATTCAATAAAAACGCAATCTGCTGTAAGTACAGCATTTTATAAGTTCATGACGAAAATTTATAACAAAAACTCTGCGTCACTTTGCGCTTACCTCCGCGCTCCTCTGCGTTAAAAAACACACTCGTTCTTATGCAAAACTGTACTAAGTGTCTTTTGATAACCGCTCAACACCTTTTACAGCACCCGTAGTAAACTAGGAATGCTGTCTATCGCATCTAAAGCCTGAATTTCTGCCAATGCTTGCCGAAAATTGCCTTCGCGCACATCGTGGGTGACTACAACAATTTCTGCTAGTTCTCCTTGAAAACCTGTTTGCACAATTGACTCTAAGCTGACACCATATTTGCCAAAGCAAGTACCCAATTTGCCGATGACTCCGGCTTGGTCTTTTGTGAGAAAACGGACGTAAAATCGGGTAATTAGTTCTGCCATTGGTACAATTTGGCAGTAATCCTGATGAGCGCAACTTAATAGGGGATTTGGGGTGGCTGTACTAGTTTTTAGAGCTGCAACTAAATTTAAAATATCTGAGCATACTGCACTGGCTGTTGCTCCTGCACCAGCACCGGGACCAAAAAACATCACCTGCTTTAGGGGTTCCCCTTCAACGAGAATAGCGTTATAAACGCCGTTAATGCTGGCTAATGGATGTTCTTTGGGTAATAAGGTGGGATGAACTCTGATGGAGAGCGAAGGGGGAGTGGAAGGGGTGATTGTTTTGGCGATCGCTAACAATTTAATCACAAATCCCAATTTATCGGCGTAGGCAATATCTGTTTTACTAACTTGCCGAATTCCCTCACAATAAACGTCTTGTAAATTTATCCGGCAACCATTGGCTAATGATGCGAGGATGGCTATTTTATCGGCTGCATCTAAGCCATCCACATCGGCTGTGGGGTCTGCTTCAGCGTAACCCAACTTTTGAGCATCAGCTAAAACATCGTCGAAGTTACTGCCTTCTGTTTGCATCCGCGTGAGGATGTAGTTAGTTGTACCGTTGACGATGCCTGTGACGGTGTGAATGCGATTTACGCTTAAAGATTGCTTTAAAGGTTGAATTACTGGAATACCACCACCAACGGCAGCTTCTAGCATTACATATACCCCGGCTTGATTGGCAGCTGTGAAAATTTCATCACCAAAACGCGCGATCGCTGCTTTGTTAGCGGTAACAACATGCTTACCATTTTCAATCGCTTTCAAGATAAGCGATCGCGCCGGCTCTAATCCACCAATCAATTCCACAACAATATCTACTGCCGGATCATTGACAATTGATTCTAAATCTGTAGTCAAAACATTTTTTGGTAATTCTACAGCACGGGGTAATTGGGGCGATCGGACACCCACTCGATATATTTCTATCTCTCGTAACAACGGGTGACGTCCGTCTAAATCCTGCAACAACTGCACTGTACCCGTCCCCACCGTCCCTAATCCAAGTATTCCTAGTTTCACACCCACAAACTTTATACCAAATTCCACCAATCACAATTGTAGGTGAGGCATATGCCCCACCTACAATCTTTTATGTTTTTATGAGTACTAAGTTATGGTTATCTGTTATGAGCTTTAACTCCTAACTTCTAACTCTTGTAGAGACGCGAAATTTCGCGTCTCTACAACTCCCGCTCCTCATTAATAGGTTTCTACGTGCCAGCGACCAGCTTTCTTGATTTGCTTTTGGTAATCACTCCAGGTTACACCTTCCTTAGCAGCAGCAGCTGTCAGCGCGGCATCGATACCTTCTTCCATACCCCGCAAACCGCAGATGTATGTATGAGTTTTCTCTTCTTTAATGAGCTTCCACAATTCATCCGCGTGTTCTGCCACTCGGTCTTGGATGTACATTCTCCCACCTTGGGGGTTTTTCTGTTCGCGGCTGATGGCGCAAGTTAGACGGAAGTTTTCTGGATACTTTTGTTCCATTTCTTCCAATTCTTCCTTATATAGAAGGTTTGGAGTTGTGGGAACGCCAAATATTAACCAAGCGAATCCATTAAACTGGTAATCTTGGTTAGCGGCTTTTTCTGCATCCTTGAACATCCGCCACAGATAAGCCCGCATTGGTGCGATACCGGTTCCTGTCGCCATCATGATCACTTTGGCATCTGTGTCATCGGGTAATAACATTTCTTTACCCACAGGACCGGTGATTTTCACTTCGTCCCCTGGTTTGAGGAAACACAGGTGAGTAGAGCAAACACCGTAAACTGTTTCGCTGGTTTCTGGGTGCTTATACTCCAACTGACGGACGCACAATGATACTGTTTTATCATCTACATCATCGCCGTGACGAGTCGAGGCGATGGAATATAGTCTGAGTTTTTCTGGCTTACCGTTCTTATCTACTCCTGGTGGGATAATACCAATACTTTGACCTTCTATGTACTTCAAATTACTTTCAGAGAGGTCAAATTTGAGATGTTGAACAATACCAATGCCGTTTTCTTTAACTAACGGTTCATTAGATATACATTTCCCAACAAAAGGAGCATTGGGACGATAAGTGTTAACGGGAACATCAGCGTGCTTGGCTTTCGCTTGAGTCATGGTGTTGCCTTTTTTGTCCTTTTTGGGATCTTCTTGCTCAGAGTTGAGTGATTTGCCGAAGCCTTTCACTTCACCATTAGCTTTTACAGGTGTGGCTTGACCATTTCCTTCAATGTTAGCAGTCTCATCAGAAATGGTGTTGTTAACTACTTCGCTTTTTACACTTTCAGATGGAGGTTTCCCATTAAGCTCAATAGCACTTATTGGTTGGATACTAACAATTTTGCCGCCTAAGCGAGTGAGCCGTCGCATTTCTTGATTCATGCGGTTGTAAGGCACTCTGATGAAGACACTGCCACTCTGACGAATTGGGTAGTTCGTTTGATCGGTTTCTTCACTCTGACGCAGACCCATTACTTCATAGAGGAAGATGCGGCTACCTGATTCTTCATTGGCAGTAGCCTCAAGGGCACCTAGATTGTACATTCGTTCTACCACTCCGATATTTACTTAACCGTGAATAAAAAAACCTTTCCCACCACAAGCCTGTCTTAGTTTACCGGATTTCGGTTTCACACAGGCGTTGTAATTGAAAAAAGTGGCATTACAAACAAATGCCTTGCTAGGTACACTCGCCAAAGACATGCAGGCATGGAAAAAGCACACCTGTTCACCTTCTAAGGTAAAGGATATGTCTTTAGGAGAATGTTAATCATGAGTCAATTTAATGTTTTCTTCTGAAACTTCTTCCCCCAAATAGAGATAACTTATACCTAAGGGCATCTCAGATGCCCCCATAAAGTTAGGCAACTACAATTAAGTTTCACATCAGGGTGAAACTTCTGTCAACCTCTATTAGTGCGAGGGTATAAAGTGTGAGCTTTGTACCTTATTCGATGTTGCTAGTTCTTTCCTTGGATATATTTTTGCTTTAAATATCTATGCTAATAAGCGATCGCATTCCTCAAACTCATCTTATCAAAAAAAAATTATACAAACATTATCAAGGCTATAAAATTATACTTAAATGTTCTTAAACCATTAACTCACAAGCAATGATCCCCCTTGCCACGCCAATAATGTACGTTTGTCAAGGTGATTTAAAAATCTGCTCATCTATTATTGGCATGGTAAATTGAGTCAAAGATTCTTATTGATATCAAGTATTGTATAGAATAACCCCTTCTGTTAGAATCAAAATAATCACTAGGATTAAATACTTACCTGCAAAAAAGCAGAATTATACGACGGGTAACGAGTAGTTTGCTGTATACCCGTTAGATGCTTCATGCAATTGTAGGATAGAAATAACGCAGGATAAACCGGATATCGGTAAACTCCTAGCATAAAATCTGCTGTGTGAAAAAATTATTGATTGACACATTTTGAGCATTTTTAGAGGAGATTTATGACAAATAAGCCGGAACGCGTGGTATTGATTGGAGTAGCTGGAGACTCAGGATGCGGTAAATCGACATTTTTGCGTCGTTTAATAGATTTATTTGGTGAAGAATTAATGACAGTCATCTGCTTGGATGACTATCATTGTCTTGATCGCAAACAGCGCAAAGAAACAGGGATAACAGCACTTGATCCAAGAGCGAACAATTTTGACCTGATGTATGAGCAAATCAAAGCGCTCAAAGAAGGTAAAGCAATTGATAAGCCGATTTACAACCACGAAACCGGTTTGCTCGATCCCGCAGAAAGGATAGAGCCGAATCACATTTTAGTGATTGAAGGGTTGCATCCTTTATATGACGAGCGAGTGCGATCGCTCATCGACTTCAGTGTATACTTTGACATTAGCGATGAAGTTAAAATCGCCTGGAAAATCCAGCGTGACATGGCTGAACGCGGTCATCGCTACGAAGATGTATTAGCGCAAATCAATTCTCGCAAACCTGACTTTGAGAAGTTCATCGAACCCCAAAGAGAATTTGCTGATATAGTTCTCCAGGTATTACCGACCAACTTAATTAAAGAAGACAAAGAACGCAAAGTACTGCGGGTACGTATGCTTCAACGGGAAGATAAGCAAGGCTTTGAGCCAAGTTACCTATTCGATGAAGGATCAAGCATCCAGTGGACTCCTTGCGGACGTAAGCTTACCTGCTCATACCCAGGTATGCAACTATACTACGGCTCAGATGTTTACTACGGTCGTTACGTCTCCGTACTAGAAGTAGATGGTCAATTTGACAACTTAGAAGAAGTCATTTACATCGAAACTCACCTAAGCAAAACATCTACCAAATACGAGGGTGAAATGACTCACCTGCTACTCCAGCATCGTGAGTATCCTGGTTCCAATAATGGTACTGGTTTATTCCAAGTGCTTACGGGTTTGAAAATGCGTGCCGCTTATGAGCGATTGACAGCTAAAGAAGCAAAGCTTGCAACAGCTCAGGTATAAAACCAGCAATCTTTGTGTCAAAGCTTTTGGGGGTGCATGAGTGCAGCCCCTATTTTTTTGTAAAATTTAGTATTGTAACTTAAATAGAACTAGCGTAATTTTTATTTATATTAAAGAGATTACCAGAGATTTAGTGTTTTCATGAAGATAAAAGAAACACCAAGTGCTAATAGTACAAATATTGTTATGATTTCATAAATTACTAGCTGAACTAAATGCTTGCACTTAGTTCGCTATTCACAATCACAGGAGGAATTGCCTTTGTCTCGTCGCTATTTATTTACCTCCGAGTCTGTTACCGAAGGTCATCCAGATAAAATCTGCGATCAGATTTCTGATACAATTCTGGATGCTCTACTCGCACAAGACCCCAGTAGCCGCGTTGCGGCTGAAGTCGTGGTTAGCACTGGCTTAGTGTTAATCACTGGTGAAATAACGACCAAAGCCAACGTTAATTACGTCAATCTCGCCAGAAAGAAAATTGCCGAAATAGGCTATACCGATGCCAATAACGGCTTTTCGGCAAATAGCGCCAGTATCTTAATCGCATTGGACGAACAATCGCCTGATATTGCCCAAGGCGTTAATACTGCCCAAGAAACCCGCGAAGATAATAGTGATGAACTATTTGATAAAACTGGTGCTGGCGACCAAGGTATCATGTTCGGCTTCGCCTGCAACGAAACCCCAGAACTGATGCCCTTGCCTATTAGTTTGGCACACCGCATTGCTCGCCGATTGGCAGCAGTCCGCAAAACAGGCGATTTACCATACCTGCGTCCTGATGGCAAAACCCAAGTTACCATCGTCTACGAAGACGGACGCCCAGTTGGGATTGACACTATTTTGATTTCCACCCAACATACAGCCACTATTGGGGAAATCACCGATGAAGCTGCGGTACAAGCCAAAATTAAACAAGACCTCTGGACAGCAGTAGTCAAACCTGTTTTTGGCGACATCAATATTAAGCCGGATGAGGAAACACGCTTTTTAGTCAACCCCACCGGCAAATTTGTTATTGGTGGTCCTCAGGGTGATTCCGGCTTGACTGGACGGAAAATCATCGTTGATACCTACGGTGGTTACTCCCGTCATGGTGGTGGTGCTTTCTCTGGTAAGGACCCCACGAAAGTAGACCGCAGTGCTGCTTATGCTTGTCGCTATGCGGCGAAAAATATTGTTGCCGCAGGTTTGGCAGAAAAATGTGAAGTTCAGTTAAGTTATGCCATTGGTGTAGCTAGACCGACAAGCATTTTTGTCGATACCTTTGGTACAGGCAAAGTAGATGACGAAATTTTGCTGGAATTAGTCAAACAGCACTTTGAACTGCGTCCTTTGGGGATTATACATAGCTTCAACTTACGCAACCAACCAAGTGAACGAGGCGGACGTTTTTATCAGGACATCGCGGCTTACGGTCATTTGGGACGGACTGATTTAGATTTGCCTTGGGAACGTACCGATAAGGCAGAATTGTTGAAGCAAGCAGCAAATACTTCACTTTCTCAAGTGATGTCGAAGGCACTCACTTAGAGATTGAGAAATAAGCGCTATCCACGCTGACTACGAAGTAAGTCTAAGTTCGATTTGAGGGTATGGGTAAGTTGTATACTTGCCCGTGCCTTTATTATTGAAGGGTTTTTGACTAATGACTCGTTATGAGCAAATGCATTTATATAGTTTGCTGCTTTATGAGCGTAAGCGTGGAACTGGCGTTAGGCTATATTAGGCTAGAGATGCAGCATACTGTGGTTTATTTTGTTGCAATCAGCTATTGACAGTAATTTATAAAGTAAAACAGTGTCAGCCGAAGAGCCATCGATGGATGAACTCCCTACTATAGAATTTCCCTCAAGAGGGAAACTTAAAGCAAGCTCATGGCGCATCCATCAAAAAATTGGCTATGGGTACTTTCTGGCAATTGGCATTGGCTTTTTTGGTTCGATTACCGGCTTGGTAATCGCTAATTCCTTCCGGGGACAAGGAATTATCCAATTAAATCAGGCTCACTACCAAGGACAACTACTATCTGATTATCAAGATGCGGTAGTAGGAGCGCAATTATATAGCTCAAATTTGGTTGCTGTTGTGGGAGAAAAAGAACGATTAGCTGCCACAAACACCAAATTTCTCCAAAGTGTTGAAAAAGCAAAGAAATTGACACCAGTAATTGTCAACTTTATAGCAAACAAACCAAAGAAATTAGCTTCAAGTCAGGCAAGTTTACAGGCTTTATTGCAGGATTACGCAACTACCTTAGATGCATATGTTGAGGAAATAGAGCCTATTTTGCAGCAAATTGACAAACCGCAAGTGCAACCAGAGGAACTTTCTATAGCCAGAGAAAAATTGTTGGCAGTTATGCGTGGTGAAAAAGCTACGCGATTAGATCAACTTTCTCAAACATTGGCTAACATCTTGCAAAATGCCCAAGAAAAAGAGGATAAAAGCACAGAAGATGTAGAGCAGACAAAAATAGTTGAGAGATTTATCGTTATCCTCAGCATGTTAGTATCAGTAGCGATCGCCGCTATTATCGCATGGCGAACCTCCAAAGCGATCGCTGAACCTGTAATTACTGTCACTTTAGTTGCTGAACAGGTGGCAAGAAAATCTAATTTCGATTTACGCGCTCCCATCACCACTGAAGATGAAATTGGCTTGTTAGCTAAATCTCTCAATCATTTGATTGAGCGCGTATCTGAGCGCACTAAAGAACTACAACAAGCTAAAGAACAAGCAGAAGCTGCTAACAAGGCAAAAAGTCGATTTTTAGCAAATGTAAGTCACGAGTTACGCACACCATTAAATGCTGTTATCGGTTTGAGCCAACTTTTGCAAGATGATGCCGTTGATTTAGCTGTCAACGGAGATTTTATCACAGATTTGGAAACAATCAACTCCGCAGGCAGGCATCTACTCGAACTAATTAACGATATCCTCGACTTATCAAAAATAGAAGCCGAGAAAATGACTCTTTATCCGGAGACGTTTGAAATCGCAACCCTGATTAATAACGTCGTCTCAACAGTCAAGCCTGCCGTAGAAAAAAATGGCAATACCTTAGAATTGGATTATGATCGCGAACTTGGGACGATGTACGCTGATCAAACTAGGGTGCGGCAAGTGCTGTTAAACTTGCTGAGTAATGCCGCAAAGTTTACCACTAACGGCAAGGTGACGCTGGGAATTAAAAGAGATAAGGAATATTTATTACCATATGCACCTTTGGGTATGATTACTTTCACCGTTGCTGATACAGGTATCGGCATGACTGAAAGTCAACAAGGGCAACTATTTAAACCGTTTATTCAAGGCGATACTTCAACTACGAAAAAGTATGGTGGTACTGGATTGGGATTGGCAATTAGTCGCCATTTTTGCTTGATGATGGGTGGTGAAATTACTGTGAAAAGTGAGCCGGGAGTTGGTACTCTTTTTCTTGTGCGTCTGCCACTTACTGATAAAGAATAGTGTACTTTGCAGGGGCGATCGCTCTCAACTTTTATTTACAACAGTTTAACAAATCCTGCTTGTTGAAAATGGCGATCGGATGTAAAAGCTTGAGTAATTCCCTCCTGTATCATTACTACAAAACTGATACAATCAGTTAACCCCCAACCTTTATCAGGACGTTGACTGTAAAACGCCCAACCTTCGTCAAGCAATTTTTGGCTGACAGGAATAATTTTCACACTTTCCAACAGTCGCAAACTGTTAATAAAAGTAACTGTCTGACTGCGGCTTGCTGGTGTACACAAAGCGTCAGCTACCTCCAATAGTACAAATTCTGTTGTTACCAAAGGTGTTTTCAGACGCACTAGTTTGTCCATGACATCATTTGCTTGGTGGTGAAGTGCATCCCTAATATTAAGAAGGGCAATCTAAGCAGCTGTATCTACAAAAACTTTCGTCAAGGTTTATTTTTCTCGCTTTGGCGTTCCATAAAGATAATAGTCATGTTGATGTGCTAAATCGTCAATACCAGTATCAACCTGAGAATCTTTAATCAACTGTCTGAGCTTATCCCAATCTGAATCTTGTTTTGGTGCTGCTTGGGGGGCTTGGTCGTCGTCTACAAAAACAATAATAACTGATTGTCCCTCACGTCCTTCAATCGGTTCGGTTGGATGAATCACACCGTTTTGAAATGTGCCTTTGACTGACAGCATAGCTTTCTTCTTACTTCTACATAAATTATGATATAGCCGATGCATGTATCTAATTGTAAGGTAAGCGATCGCTCTCTACAATCTTCTTTCTTGGCACTTATTGCCGCACGATCGGCAGAATTCTTACCCTAGAACGGTTTTCATCTACACTAATTAATGCACCAGACTCAAGCTGTAACTCAAATTGACGCAACACCTGTATTATCAAGCTTTCTAAATTACCAGGTAGCACGTCTTGAGTACGCACTTGGATTACACTGGACTCAGAGGCATTTCTACTTCTTCAACTCGCCACGCTGCATAGGCAAGAGCTTCATACAAGTCTGCTTCTTCTAGGTAGGGATAAGCCTGCAAAATTTCTGCTGGAGAATGCCCCGATGCCATCAGCCCGACTATAGTACCAACAGTAACTCGTAACCCTCTAATGCAGGGTTTTCCACCCATCACTTCTGGATTGAGGGTGATTCTAGTTAATTGTTTCATAGTTTTGATTTTAGTACATTCATTCTTTGCTACCCCATAAAGTTATTTGAAGTTGCGATCGCGCATCGAAAGCGGCAGGAGCAAAAAGCTAGCCGAAGACGCTGCTAAAATACCAATTGTATAGCAGCGACTCTCGACTAGGAGATGAGAAAAGCTTGTATCCTAGTCATACGCACTCCTCACAACCATGACGACAACAATTGATTTCCTCAGCCACCTTAACCCATCTCAACGTCAAGCCGTAGAACACTTTTGCGGTCCCCTGCTAGTTGTTGCTGGCGCCGGTTCGGGTAAAACACGAGCGCTAACTTATCGCATTGCGAACCTGATTCTCAAACACCGTGTCGAGCCAGAAAATATCTTGGCAGTTACTTTTACTAACAAAGCTGCACGGGAAATGAAAGACCGGATTCAGAAGCTTTTTGCTGAACAATTAGCGATGTCAGAACATGGTGAACGTTTTGATTTGTTAACAGAATATCAACAAAGTCAACTGAAGTCAAAAGTTTATCGCATTTATATCAAAGATTTGTGGTGTGGAACTTTCCACAGTTTATTTTCTCGCATTCTTCGCTTTGATATCGAAAAATATCAAGATGAAAAAGGACGACGTTGGAATCGCAACTTTTCCATTTTCGATGACTCTGATTCTCAAAGCATTGTCAAAGAAATCGTCACCAAGCAGTTAAATTTAGACGATAAAAAATTTGAACCGCGTTCGGTACGTTACGCAATTAGTAACGCGAAAAATCAAGGTTTATCACCTCAAGAATTTGAAAGAGAGAACCCTAAATATTGGGGAAGAGTAATAGCTGAAGTTTATAATTGCTATCAAGATAAATTAGCACAAAACAACGCCCTTGATTTTGATGATTTGATTTTAATTCCGGTCAAACTATTTCAGCAAAACGAACAAGTATTAAATTATTGGCATCGGAAATTTCAGCATATTCTTGTAGACGAATATCAAGATACTAACCGCACTCAATACGACCTGATTCGCTTGTTGGTAACGAACAGTGAAAATAGCAAAAATAACTGGAATTGGAGCGATCGCTCTGTTTTGGTTGTCGGTGATGCAGATCAATCAATTTATTCTTTTAGAATGGCTGATTTTACCATCTTATTAGAGTTTCAGGAAGACTTTGGTGATGGTTTACCAGACGAAGATACCCGCACAATGGTAAAATTAGAAGAGAATTATCGTTCGTGCGAAAATATTCTGGAAGCTGCGAACCAACTAATAGAAAATAATACCCAACGAATTGATAAAATTCTCAAACCGACGCGGGGAATTGGTGAAAAGATTTATTGTCACAAAGCAGATGATGAAATCGCTGAAGCCACATTTGTAATTAATCAAATACGCACTTTAGAAAGGCAAAATCCAGAAATTAATTGGGGTAACTTTGCCATACTTTATCGCACAAATGCTCAATCTCGTCCTTTTGAAGAATCTTTAGTGAGAGCCGCAATTCCTTATATAATTGTCGGAGGATTGAAATTTTACGATCGCAAAGAAATTAAAGATGTATTAAGTTATTTAAAGGCGATCGCTAATCCGGCTGATAATCTGAGTTTGTTACGAGTTATTAACACTCCTCGACGCGGTATTGGTAAAGCCACCACAGATGCTTTGGTTAACGCTGCTCAACAATTGGGGACAACATTGTGGGAAATACTCATCGATGAGACATCAGTGAATACATTAGCTGGACGTTCAGCCAAAGCTGTAAATAACTTTGCTCAAATGATTCGTAAATCCCAAGAACAAATAAGCACAGTTCCCGTTTCCGAGATTTTAGAACAATTGCTAGAAGCTTCAGGTTACGTCCAAGATTTGCAAAATCAAGGTACAGAAGAAGCTGACAACCGCATTCAAAACGTCAACGAACTTTATAACGCAGTGCTGCAATTTGAAGAAGAAAACGAAGATGTTTCTTTAGGTGCTTTTTTGGAAAGTACTTCCCTAAGTTCAGATTTGGATAACTTAAAAGAAGGACAATCAGCGGTTTCTTTAATGACTTTACACTCTTCTAAAGGATTAGAGTTTCCTGTTGTCTTTTTGGTGGGGTTAGAACAGGGATTATTTCCTAACTATCGTTCTTTAGATAATCCCACAGCTTTAGAAGAAGAACGTCGCTTGTGTTATGTGGGTATTACTCGCGCACAAGAGCGGTTATATTTATCACATGCTCGCGAACGTCGTTTATATGGAAGTAGAGAACCAGCAATGCGATCGCAGTTTCTCGACGAGTTACCAGAAGAATTAATCACTAGCGATCATAAGATGAAGCAAACTTTCACCAAAAGTCCCTCAGAAAAAGCTTCTGTGTCACCTGGAAAGCAACAAAATATACAGAATTGGCAAGTAGGCGATCGCGTCTTACATAAAAGTTTTGGTATCGGTGAAATCACCCATGTTTTTGGTTCAGGTAATAAAGTCTCCATAGCGATTAAATTCACCAGTCTTGGTCAAAAAATAATTGACCCCAGAGTAGCGCAATTACAACGAGTCGAATAGACACTCTTTAGTAGAAATTATGCGTTGCCCAAAATCCTTGTAGAGACGTAGCAATGCTACGTCTTTTTTGGAGATGTCGAATAGACAATTTTGATTTTTAGGGGCAAATTTATTAAAAAGTTGCCCCTATTTTTTAACTTAAGTAGATGGACAAAAATATTTACAGTCATTGCGAGCGAAGCAATCCCAGTCCTTGCGATTGCTTCATTCCGCTCCGCGAACTTCGCTTCGGACATTGTGTAATTAATTCTGTCTGACTACTTACAAAAATAGCGCAGCTGATACATGAAAGAAGGTTCCTAGTGCTTTAGCTTGACTCTTGCTAATACCTCTTTTTCCATTTATCACTTCTGAGGTAATACCCTTAGAACCAAAAATTTCCACTAAGTCTTTCTGTTTTAAGTCTCGTGCCAGTATCAATTCATGCAATACATCATGAGGAGTTGCAGCTTTCAATTGATAGTGTTTCTTTTCATACTGTTCAATTACTGTTACTAACAACTGTAACACTTCAACTTGTTCTTTTGTCAGGTTTTCACCCAAATCCATGAGTTTTTCTACCTCATTTAATAAACGCTTGTACTCTTGGTCACTATCAATGACTCGTGGCAAAGTTTCAGCAAGCAGCTTAATGTATTCTTCTCTATTCAATGTGCTAGTCATATCAACCCCCTTGGGGTGAAATATCTTAATTTATCTAAAGACACGGTAATACCGTATCTTTAGATTAGATGAATCAAGCTAATCTTGCTAGACTATCAAAGCACTAAACTCAGAAAATTTGCATTACTTTTTCCATTTTCCTTCATCATACTCACTATGCTTTAATACATATCTAATATCAATAATTTTGGCTATATAGATAATCTTGGTAATTAATCTATATTTATTTCCTCCTACATTAAAGACAGTATAGCCTTCTACAAAATCTGCATGAGGATAGACTTGCCTTACATCCATAATATGTTTCCACTCTGCTTGTTCAGCAATCTGACTCCATGCATCAAGAGGAACCTCAGCATCGGAATAAATTGTACTGAATTCAACGAGTTTTTCGATGCCAATGACACGCATCATTCAAATCCTCCTTGTGTTGGGATAAGTATGCTATGCCACTAACCTTTAGTACTGTATCTCAAACATACACTAGCCTCCGCTTAACAACTTTAACTATGTTCTCATTTTGAGAACATATTGTCAAGCCCCTCTTTTTCATATATTTTGTTGCGAAGCAGTTCTAGGTTAGTGTTGCATTATTCCCAGCTATAATTAGCAAGTTTACCCAAAAATAAAGCTGTACCTACTACGTTAACAGCTAAAGTTAAACCATCATTTAATGAGTCGATAAAGCGTCTCTTTTGTTTTTCTGGTGTTTGTGTAACTTCTTCAATAGCTGCATTATCTTCTTCTAAAGACAAGATATCTTTACCGGAAGAATCTGATGTAGATGTGCTTTCTTGATCTTGAGTTTCTTCAAAGGTAGATAATACTTCGTTTTTTTGAAAAAGTTGAGCGACTATTTGATTAGATAAAATCCTAATTTGTTCTTCAAACTCAACTTGACTCACCTCACTCATTACCACCGCAGACTTTAAATTTTCTGTTTGACTAACTAAGTCTTGCTCCTTTTGGTGAGAGTTTGTGGGTAACATTCCTAATTCTACTTCAATGTCAATCGGCACTTTTAACATTAAAGAGAGATGAAGCTTGTTATCTTCTAAACGGTAGTTAGGTTCGGGTAAAGCAGTCATAGGTTTTAACAAATTCTAGAGTTTTTATATTTCAATTTGTACAATCAAGAAAAAAACTATCCAAAACAAGGTACACCACCTTGTTCAAGGGTGGTGATTATGTTTCCCATAACAAATAACTAGCAATCAAACAATTAACTCATCTCTGCTGATTGTAGTACATCTTGTGCAGCTAAGTGTTTTTGTTCACACTCATTTTGAGGATAACATACGGGTGACTTCGCCCGCACTTCTGGCTCAAGTAACAAATCTGGTTCTAGGAAAATGGGCAATCTCTGCTTAATAGAAGGTACTGAAGTTATATAAACTTGGGGATTGATAGTGATGGGAATATTCAATTTGATGGGAATTGTGAATTCACATGCACAGTTGTTAGTATTCGCTTGGTAGGTAGCCATAAGTTACACTCCTGTTGATTTACAAGTTGTTTGAGTTGGCTATTTTGCTTACTTGATGGCAAAAATTATTTGACGTTAGAACTTACGCAAAAAATTGACAAGCCTAATATACAGTTGCGGTAATTCATGAATTATCGCTACTTAAAACGTATTTTGCGTAAGTTCCGTGACTGTAACCGTTGTTAATTACAACCGTTTTGGGAATAACACACAGGTGCATTTGCCCTAACTTCTGGTTCGAGTAACAAATCTGGTTCGAGGAAAATAGGTAATTTCTGCTTAACAGAAGGCACTGGAGTTATGCAAACTTGGGGATTGATGGTAATGGGAACATTCAGTTTGATGGGAATTGTGAATTCACATTCGCAGTTGTTAGCATTCGGTTGGTAGGCAGCCATAAGTTGCAACACTGTTGATTTACAAGTTGTTTGAATTAACTATTTCAATTAGGCTGAAGGCAATGTATGTTGAGCAGGTAATTGCTTGGGTTCGCAGTCATTTTGGGGATAACACACAGGTGCATTTGCCCTAACTTCTGGTTCAATTAACAAATCTGGTTCTAGGAAAATAGGTAATCTCTGCTTAATAGAAGGTACTGAAGTTATGTAAACTTGGGGATTGATGGTGATGGGAATATTCAGTTTGATGGGAATTGTGAATTCGCATTCGCAATAGTTTGCAGAATTTTGTTGGTATGTAGCCATAATTTGCACTCCGTTTGGTAGTAAAAAAATCGTTGGTGTAGAAGGTTGAGCTTTTTTGTTTCCCTTCTGATATGTAATAGGTGTTGCAAATTCAAATTATGCGATCGCTAAACATTTATAATTGAAAAATTACTCAAATGCTTATTATTCAAAGCTTTCAGAATTATACATTTGTAACAAAAACTTAATCTTACTGACTATTAGACAATATGCGTTATCCAAAACCCTTGTAGAGACGTAGCAGTGCTACGTCTCTCAAACAAACCCGGTTTCTGTTGGTTTAATTTTTCTTGAGAGAAAATAATTATGTTGATTTGAGAGGAATAATGCCTCGATCAAAAACGCGGTTATCAATACCGATCGCACTAATTTCTATTTTATCTGCATACACTTCATATGCAGCAAAACTCAAATTGCTGGTAGAGTATTGAGTCCATTCGTTTTTGCCTACAGGACGATTACCCGCACCGGCACCACAAATTAGATAAGTCGTTCCATTAATGGCACGAGTACGTTCATAATGGTGTTCATGACCGTTGATATAAAGCTGAACCCCATATTTTTGGAAGAGGGGAGTGAAGGTTTGAATAAAATTTGGATTACTTCCATAAGCACCTGATGCATAAATTGGATGATGACCAAAGACTACTTTCCAAGTTGCTTTAGAGCGACTTAATTCTTGCTCTAACCAAGAAAGTTGGTTTTTCCAGTCTGCATTGCCGTTGGTATCTAATGCGAAAAATTGCACAAGTCCACGGCTAAAAGTGTAGTAGCGTCCTTTCATATTAAAGCCGGGATATTCAAGTTGCTTTTCGCCGTTTGCTGTGCGAATATCATGATTGCCTAAACAAGCTTGAAATTTGACGTTTTGTTTGAGTAAAGCTGCGTAGGGACGCTCAAATACTTCGCCGATTTTTTCTATTTCGCCATTGTTATAGATGTTATCTCCAGCCAAAACTATTAAATCGTAGGGATTTTTGCTGTGATAATTCGTCATCGCTTGAGCGACATCATACTGTCCTTTTGCACCAGTTCCCGTATCTGCTACAGAAACAAAACGTAATAATAAGTCTTTTTTCCCAAGCTTGGGGTTAATCTGACGACTGTAGCTTTTGCAAGCATAAAGAACTGCTGCCAAGCTACTCAAACTAGAGAATAATAAAAATTGTCGGCGTTTTAGGCTCATAGTTAACTCAATTTAAGGTGATACATTAAGGCTGAAGACGCGCTACCTATAAGAATTTATCCCGTTTAAGTCGCATCGTGCTGTAACGTCAGGAAACTTTCATGTCACAAGACAATCCGAATCCACAACCACCACGCAACAAACCAGAACGTCAACCGACGTCAAGCAGACAGCAAAGAACTCAAATGCAGCCATTTTGGAAAGCACAAACTATTAAACTTCTGCGTGGAACAATTGGTGCTTTAGAAAGTACGGTAGAGAAACTTGAGACACAACCGGCACCCGGTACTAAGCAAACTTCTAGTTTCTGGGGTGGAACTATAGCAAAAATTCGCTCTTTGTTACCAGCAAGTTTGTCAGAAAAGTTGTCAAATACAGCTTTAACGGGAATCATTGCCGCAATTTCAGTAATTTTGATTTGGACAACTTCAACGGTGTTAACAAATAAACCGACTGAAGTCGCAACTGTTCCCCCGGTGTCAGAAACACCATCACCAACTATAACTACCCCACCATTAGAAATCATACCAGAACCGGAGCCAACACCAGAACCAATACCCGAACCAACACCAGAACCAACACCAGAACCAACACCAGAACCAACACCGGAACCGACGCCAATATTAGAATTGACACCAGAACAACAATTAATTGTAGCAATTCAAAATCAAGTAGGAGAAATTAGCGATCGCTTTGCCTCCGATTTAATCAAATCTATTCAAGCCAACTTTAGCACCAGCAATCTCACTGTAAAGATTAGTGACGATTGGTATACGCTGAAAGAATCTCAACAAAATAAACTAGCTGCCGATATTCTCCAACGCTCGACAGAACTGGATTTCAGCCATTTAGAAATTACCGATTCTCAAGATAAATTGGTAGCGCGTAGCCCCGTCGTCGGTACGGAAATGGTGATTTTTAAACGGCAAATTTAGGGGTTTATTCTTAATAGACCACTAGAATTAATTCTCGTTATATGGTTTATTTGTTAGTGGCGCATGTAATTTTTCTTGGTTACTGCCAAACATTAATAAATATATATACGTAATGAGTAATCGTTGGGGCTGGTTGATAGCGATCGCATTAGGTAGTAGTATTTTTTGGGGAAACAATGCATCAGCGCAAATTACCCCAGATGGCACTTTACCGAATAATTCCATTGTCACACCGGGCGGTAACATCTTAAATATCACCGGCGGAAGTCAAATTGGAAACAATTTATTCCACAGTTTTCAAGAGTTCTCCGTTCCCACTGGTGGCACCGCTTTTTTCAATAATGGTCTTGACATTGGGAACATTATCAGCAGGGTAACGGGTAATTCAATCTCCAATATTGATGGATTAATTCGCGCAAATGGGACAGCTAACGTATTTTTACTCAATCCCAACGGAATTATTTTTGGCAATAATGCTAGTTTAAATGTTGGCGGTTCCTTTGTTGGTTCTACAGCTAACGCCATTCAATTTGGAACTGCTGGGATTTTCAGCGCAACTACGCCGAATGCACCCACACCATTATTGACAATCAATCCTTCGGCATTGCTATTTCTTCAACCTTCACCAGCCGCAATTACAAGTAGGTCAATAGCACCCGCAGGTGTGGATTTAACAGGGGTTGAAGTTACAGGTTTGAGAGTGCCAGATGGTAGGAGTTTACTATTGGTGGGTGGCGATGTCAATGTTGATGGTGGTAGCCTGAGAGCTTATAACGGACGCATCGAATTAGCCGGATTAGCTGCACCTGGGAATGTTGGGTTAAATTTCACAGGGAATATACTCAGCTTGGGTGTTCCTAATGTGCCGAAAGGGAATGTATCTTTAACTAATGCGGCTGAGTTAAATGTGCGTGGTAGTGATGGGGGTAGTGTTGCTATCAATGCTCAAAACTTGAGTTTAGCGGGAGCAAGTAAAGTCAGAGCGGGGATAGACACGGGATTAGGTACGCTCCAAAGCGTAGCGGGAGATATTGATATTAATGCTACAGGGTCAACTATTTTAACTGATGATAGCTTTATTGCTAATGTGCTTCAACCATCATCAGTGGGTAAAGGTGGAAACGTCAATATTACTACAAGTTCCCTTGCCCTAATTAACGGCATTAGCTTAAATACTAATAACTTTGGGCAGGGGGATGGTGGCAACATTAATCTTAATGTTCGTGATGCCCTGACTTTGTCTGGAGTGGGTGAAGTCGGAAGCAGTGCGATTTTAAGCAGTTTACAAGCTCAAGCCGTAGGTAAGGGAGGTAGTATCAATATTACTGCTGGCTCAGTTTCCTTAGCAGATGGCGCTTTTCTGATTTCCAGTACTTTTGGACAAGGAGATGCTGGTAATGTATCCATACAAGCTAGAGATTTTGTTTCTCTTGTTAGTAGTAGCAATATCTTCAGCAATGTGGAAGCAGGGGGAGTAGGCAATGGTGGTAACATCAATATTAAATCTGGTTCCTTTTCATTGGCAGATGGCGCTTTTCTGAGTTCCAGTACTTTTGGGCAGGGAAATGCTGGTAATGTCTCAATACAAGCTAGAGATTTTGTTTCTCTTGCTGGTAGTAGTACTGCTATCTTCAGCACTGTGGAAGCAGGGGGAATAGGCAATGGTGGTAACATCAATATCACGGCATCTTCACTCTCGTTAACTGATGGCTCTCAACTGCAAACTATACTGCGTAGGAGTGATACCCAGAATAACCTTTTAGGGGGTCGAGGAAATGCAGGCAATGTCAACATTGATGTCAATGGTGCGGTTATTATAGCTGGGCAAAGAAACGGACTTACTAGTGGAATTCGCAGCTCTGTGGGGACTGGAGCGACGGGTAATGCCGGTAACATTAATATTAAATCTGGTTCCTTTTCCTTAACAGATGACGCTGAACTAAGTTCCGGTACTTTTGGACAAGGAAATGCTGGTAGTGTATTCATCCAAGCATCTGATGCTGTTTCCTTTATTAACGGTGACATTTTCAGCACTGTGCAACCTGGAAGTGTGGGTAATGGCGGTAATATTGATATTAAAGCTGCATCACTCACCTTGACTGATGGCGCTCAATTAATAACTAATGTAGAAGCAGCAAATGATACACTTCCTGGTGGGCGTGGAAATGCAGGAAATGTAAATATTGATGTTTCAGGTAAAGTCACTATTTCTGGTGTAAAAGACGAATTTGGCAGCGCCATTTTGAGCCGTTTAAGAAGGGATGCAATCGGTAATGGTGGTGACATTAATATTAAATCTGGCTCTTTTGAACTGAGTAATGGTGCTTTACTAAGTGCCAGTACTTTTGGAGAGGGAAATGCTGGTAGTGTATTCATCCAAGCATCTGATGCTGTTTCCCTGGCAGATGCAGACATTTTCAGCAATGTGCAACCTGGAGCGGTAGGTAATAGTGGAAATATCAATGTTAAAGCCAGAACTCTCTCCCTAACTGATAACTCTAGTTTGTTTGCTACTACTTCTGGACAAGGAAATGCGGGAAATATATCTGTACAAGTGACTGATTCTGTTTCTCTGGCAAATAGTATTATCTTCAGCAATGTGGCAGATGGAGCGGTAGGTAATAGTGGAAATATCAATGTTCAAGCCAGAACTCTCTCGCTAACTGATAACTCTAGTTTAGTTGCTACCACCTTTGGACAAGGAAATGGTGGAAACATATCTATCCAAGCGACTGATTCTGTTTTTTTAGCAGGTCAACTTAATGGTATCACCACCAATGTGTCAGATGGAGCGGTAGGTAATGCTGGAGATATCAATATTCAAACTGGTTTGTTTACTTTAACCGATGAGTCTCAAGTTGGTGCTACCAACCTTGGGGGGAAGGGTTTAGCTGGCAATATTTTTATCAATACAGCGAATGATTTTTCTATCACTAGAGGTGCTTTTGTCAGTGCTGCTAGTTCTGGCGAAGGTAATGCTGGTAAGATAACAATTCGCTCTGGTGGGGCTGTTTTGATTTCCGGACGTGGCGATCGCACAAGTAGTGCAGTTACTAGCGGTATATTAGATTCAGGGGTGGGTAATGGTGGTGATATTGAGATCCAAGCGCGTAGTTTCTCTTTGTCTGACGGTGCTGATTTGTTTACATTCACTGTTGGTAAAGGTAATGCTGGAAATATCTCGATTAATACGATAGATGACTTTACCGTTAAAAATGCTTCAGTGGCAACTTTTACCTCTGGACAAGGTAATGCTGGTAAGATAGCCATTCGTGCAGGGGGGAATGTCTCGATTTCTGATCGGGCAAACTTCTTGAGTAGCGTAGCACCAGAAGGAATAGGTAGTGGTGGAGATATTGAGATTCAAGGACGTAGCTTCTCGTTATCTGATAATGCTCAATTATTTACTGCTACTTTCGGCAAAGGTGATGCTGGGAATTTTCAAATTAATACATCTGGCGATATTATTATCAAAAGTGGCGGTCAGATCAGGGCTGATACTTTTGGACAAGGGAATGCAGGAAATGTCTCAGTTAATGCTGGTGGTACAGTTTCCCTTGATGGAGTAGGTTTTGATGGTTCTAGAAGCGGAATATCTACTCAAGTCACAGCAGAAGAAGGATTTGTAGGCAGAGGTGAGGGTGGCAACATTAATATTACTGCCCGAAATCTGTCTATTACCAACCGTGCAGCATTAACTTCTAGCAGTTCGGGACAGGGAAACGCTGGAGATATCAATATTAATACTCGTTCTGTCCGACTAGATAACCAAGGTATGATTGCCGCATCAACTAATTCTGGCAATGGTGGAAATATTAACTTAACAGCCGCAGATTTTTTACTGTTACGTCGTAACAGCAGTATTTCCACAACTGCTGGGTTGACTCAATCAGGTGGCGATGGTGGTAATATCACTATCAATACACCTTTTATCGTTGCCGTACCCAACGAAAATAGCGACATTACAGCAAACGCTTTCACTGGCAGAGGTGGCAATGTTAACATTCGTTCTCAAGGTATCTTTGGTATTGAAGCGCGTCTTCAACCCACACCACAAAGCGATATTACTGCTAGTTCTCAATTTGGACTCAGCGGTGATGTAATTATTAAGACTCCCGATATCGACCCCACCCAAGGATTAGTCGAACTACCCACAGGTTTAACTGATGTTTCGCGACTTGTTGACACTAGTTGTGCTGCGATCGCTGGAAAAAACGGTAGCGAATTTATTGTTACTGGACGCGGTGGTTTACCCCCCAGTCCTGACGATTTTCTCAGTAGTGATGTAGTGTGGTCAGATAATCGCATGAATGCAACCATAACACAGCAACCTGCAAAAAGTGCGTTAGCGCAGCTTAACGTTCGCGGAGCGTCTCCGACAGGAGAAGTTATCGCTTCACCACCCTCAAAAACAAAAGCTATAGAAATTATACCTGCTACTGGTTGGATATTTAATCATCAGACGGGGGAAGTAACGCTGATTTCCTCTGCACCTAATGCGAGTAATTCCGGCTTTACTCCTCCTAATTGCTCTAAATAATATCATGTCCGGTAAATTACTTACAATTGTAAAGACGTTCCGGCGGAACGTCTCTACGACGGTTGCGTTGTAAAGACGTTCCGCCGGAACGTCTCTACGACGGTTGCGTTGTTTTTATTATTGTTAATTAAACGGAGATGATATAAGTAAGTAATTTGATAAATTTCACATTTCATCCTCATCCTTGCAAAACTTCAGCAGCAGTTAACTGAAGATTAGCAAAAATTGAAGAAGCGATAACTTCTCCTGTCGGAGACGCTCCGCGAACGTTAAGCTGCGCTAACGCACTTTCTCCCTGATAAACTCGCTCATCATAAAATCCCTCTACCCATTCCAAAACCGTCACCTTTTGGGCAATAGGATCAACAATCCAATACTCCGCAATTCCCCGTGCTGCATACTCCGAACGCTTATAACGATAATCCCGACTTTCCTGATTTGGACTCACCACCTCAACCACCAATAACGGTGGTGGCATATCCATTAAAATTAGAGAGCGTGTAGCACCTTGCATTACCGTCGCTAACTCTTCTGAAAACACCACCAAATCAGGCACACGTACCCCCACCATTCGGCTATTCACAGCAATTTCTGTTTTCATGCTTAATCGATAAAATGGAATTCCCAACTGCAAGAAATAAGCAACTAAAAACATCACTATCCGGCGATTTAGCTCACTTTCTAATGGCATTTGAATTAATTCTCCATTTTCTAATTCATATAAATTATCCGTCCCATCGTCATAATTAAGGAATTCTTCAAAGGTCATCTTTTTAGCGGCTGCAACTGTCATTGCTTTTTCTCCCAATAGTTAGCTTGTATTGATTATTTTAACAATGCTTCCAATTTCTCCATTCCCCGTGCCATTTGCGTAAGTCCCCACCGGCGCCTACCGTAAAGACGTTCCGGCGGAACGTCTTTACATTAGTGCTGATTGATACGCTTGAACTTGCAAATCTATCCCGGTAATTGCGGTACTTACAACAACGCCTACCGTAAAGACGTTCCGCCGGAACGTCTTTACTTAGTGCTGATTGATACGCTTGAACTTGCAAATCTATCCCGGTAATTGCGGTACTTACAACAACGCCTACCGTAAAGACGTTCCGGCGGAACGTCTTTACATTAGTGCTGATTGATATGCTTGAACTTGAAAATCTATCCCGGTAATTGCGGTACCTACAACAACAGCAAACGCTCCTAAATCTATTGCTTGACGCGCCATTTGAGGTGAGGAAATGCCACCTTCACAAATGGCGGGAATGTCTAATTGTACCATCTGCTTGAGGAGTTCCCAGCCGGGGGGAGCAAGATGCTTAGTTGCAGCAGTGTATCCAAAAAGCGTTGTCCCTACAATGTCAGCACCAGCTTTTGTCGCTAAAATAGCCGCCTCGATTGTATCTACATCTGCCATTACTGGTTTGCCTAATTCCTGATGAATCCGGGCAATGATATCATTGAGAGTCTCACCACCAGGACGATTTCTCGTAGTCGCATCGATCGCTATAATATCCGCTCCCGCTTTTGCCACCGCAGACGCATGATGAAACTGTGGTGTAATATATACATCAGTTCCAGCTATAACTTGCTTCCATAGCCCAATAATTGGCACTTTCACTTGTTCTCGCACGGCGCTGATGTGCGCTGGAGTATCGATTCTTACGCCAACTGCACCGTTATTTACAGATGCTAGAGCGATCGCAGCAATTACTTTTGGTTCATGCAGTGGCGAATCAACAGGCGCTTGACATGAGATAATTAGTTTGTGACGTAGGGTTTCTATTGACATGGAGGGGGATGGGGGAGAGGAGGCGATCGCTTATGAATTAAACCTCAAACTAGCGTATAATATTTCATCTGAAAACGGTAATAGAAGATTATGCATCGAATAAATGCCACATCTGTAGGATTAAACAACTCAGAAGGCGTAGTTTTTTTTGAACAAACTCCAGCCCCTTTGGTGTTTATTACGGCTGCTGATACCGATATTCAGACTTTAGCCGTTGCATTTCCCAAATTACCATCAACATTTCCGGCATTAAGAGTTGCCAATTTATTACAGTTACAGAATCAAATAAACATTGACACATACGCCGAGCAAGTTTTGGAATTTGCCCAGGTAATAATTTTACGACTATTAGGAGGACGTTCTTATTGGTCTTACGGTTTGGAAGTAGTGCAGGAAATTGTCGAGCGTAATGGCACAACTCTCATTGTAATGCCAGGAGACGATGCTCTTGATGGCGATTTAATCACTTTATCAACCTGCCCTCTAACTGCTGTAAACCAAGTATGGCAATACTTCCGCGAAGGTGGTGTAGAAAATATTGTCAATGCTTTCAAGTATATTGCCGATACTTGCCTTTCAACTTCTTTTAATCCCCCATCACCGCAAGTAGTGCCGCGTGTCGGTTTGTATTCCCCCCCCGTAGAGACGCGATTAATCGCGTCTCTACCCAAAGTCGGCATCATCTTCTACCGCGCTCATTATCTAGCGGGAAATACCAAGGTGATTGATGCTTTGTGTGAAGCTTTGGCAAAGCGGAATTTAGAACCTGTGCCTTTGTTTATTTCTTCATTGCGCGATCCTGATGTCCAAGCTGAGTTAATCGAGTTTTTCCAGCCAAAGGACTCAGAACAAGTTGCGCTGCTTTTGAATACTACCAGTTTTTCTTTGGCGCGGTTGGATACAGAAACACCCCAGCTGGAACTTTGGCAAAAATTAGATGTGCCGGTGTTGCAGGTTATTCTTTCTAGTGGTTCCCTTCAGCAGTGGGAGTCGCAGTTTCAAGGACTTTCACCCCGCGATATGGCTATGAATGTAGCTTTGCCGGAAGTGGATGGACGGATTATTAGCCGCGCTGTGTCTTTTAAAGCTGTGCAAACTCGCAATCCGAATTTAGAGACGGATGTGGTAGTTTATGAAGCGATCGCCTCACGGATTTCGTTTGTCGCTGATTTGGCAGCGAATTGGGTGCGTCTACGGTTAACACCACCCGAAGAACGTCATGTAGCTTTAATTTTGGCTAATTATCCCACCCGCGATGGTCGCATTGCGAATGGTGTGGGATTGGATACGCCGGCTAGTTGTGTGGAAATTCTTAAGGCTTTGCAATCTGCGGGATATCATGTGGAAAATCTACCCGCAGATGGAGACGAGTTGATTCAATGTCTTATAAGTGGGGTGACGAATGATCCCGAAGGTCGGGACTGGCGTCCGGTACGGCAATGTGTTTCTATGGGGGAGTATGGGGAGTATTTTAGTGGTTTACCGGAGGGGGTAAGGCAGGCTGTTGGTGAGCGGTGGGGTTTTGAAACGAACCGCAGAGAAGCGAAGGACACGAAGGAAGAAGAAACTAAGTATTATTCCCCCCCTCTCCCCCTCCCCCCCTCTCCTCCTTTCCCCATTCCCGGTGTTCAATTCGGTAATGTCTTTGTGGGTGTTCAGCCGGCGCGGGGTTATGATATTGACCCTAGCTTGAATTATCATGCGCCAGATTTGGAACCAACTCATGCTTATTTGGCTTTTTATTATTGGGTAAGGAAATGTTTTGCTGCTGATGCTGTGGTTCATGTGGGCAAACATGGAAATCTGGAATGGCTACCTGGTAAAAGTGTGGCTTTATCGGATGGTTGTTATCCGGAAGTGGCTTTGGGAGCGCTTCCGCATTTGTATCCTTTTATTGTGAATGATCCTGGTGAGGGTTCACAAGCAAAGCGTCGCGCTCAAGCGGTGATTATAGATCATTTGACGCCGCCGATGACTCGTGCGGAACTTTACGGTTCTTTGCAGCAGTTGGAAAATTTGATTGATGAGTATTATGAGGCTGAAAGTTTAGATCCTTCCCGTTTACGGACGATAGGCGATCGCATTACTCAATTAATTCTTCAAGAAAATTTACATCTCGATTTTCAAGTTAGGCAAAATCAAGAGTCTTCTGTTTTACCTTTTGATTTATCGGTTTTACCTTCTATTGATGGTTATCTTTGTGAATTAAAAGAGGCTCAAATCCGCGATGGGTTACACATTTTTGGCAAATGTCCTGATGGTCGTCAGTTGCGAGATTTAATTGTGGCGATCGCACGTCTTCCCAATCGTCATCATATCGGATTTACCCGTGCGATCGCTGAAAATTTAGGTTTAGATTTTGACCCCATCACAGCAAATTTGGCAGATGCGTTTTTTCTCACGCAAAGTACCAAAAACGCAGAGTCTGAAGATGATGAGCTTTCGATCAAACGCGAGAAACTTAATCATTGTCGCACTTTAGGCGATGTTGTTGAAGTCTTAGAAGAATACGCAGCCGAATTAGTCGAACAATTGATTACAGACGCGATTAATGGCATCTCTTGTACAGACGCGATTAATCGCGTCTCCCCCGTTTTAAACTGGATACAATCGCGTCTTCTCCCCGCTCTCCAACAAACGGACGAAGAAATTACTTATTTATTACACGGACTTGATGGGGGATATGTTCCTAGCGCTCCTGCCGGCGCTCCCACACGCGGACGCCCGGAAGTGTTGCCTACAGGTAGAAACTTTTACTCAATTGATATCCGCGCTATTCCCACTGAAACCGCTTGGGATATCGGCAGGAAGGCAGCGGAAACTCTCATTGAAACTTACACCCAGGAAAATGGGGAGTATCCAAAAACACTAGCTTTATCTGTGTGGGGAACTGCCACAATGCGGACTGGCGGTGATGACATCGCTGAGGCGCTAGCTTTGCTCGGTGTGCAGCCTGTGTGGGATGGGATGGCGCGGCGGGTGGTGGATTTGGAAGTTTTGCCCCTTTCGGTTTTGGGGCGTCCTCGCGTAGATGTGACGTTGCGGATTTCTGGCTTTTTTCGGGATGCTTTCCCCAATTTAATTGATTTATTTGATACAGCGGTGCAAGCGGTGGCGGCGTTAGATGAACCCATAGCACAAAACCCCTTAGCCGCGCAAGTACAGGAAGAAACAGATTTGTGGACGGCACAAGGTTTAACTTTAGAAGAAGCCCAAATGCGATCGCGTTACCGGATTTTTGGTTCTAAACCAGGTGCTTACGGTGCTGGACTCCAAGGTTTAATCGAATCACAAAATTGGACAGATGACAACGATTTAGCTCGTGCTTACATGAATTGGAGTTGCTACGCTTATTCTTCGGAAAAAGAAGGCAGGGGGCAGGGGGCAGGGGGCAGGGGGCAAACTCCCTTATCTTCCTTATCTTCCCCATCTCCCTTGTCTCCCCCATCCCCAGCTGCCAATCCCGAAGCATTTGAGCAACGCTTAAAGCACATGCAAATAGTGCTGCAAAACCAAGATAACCGCGAACATGATTTGCTCGATTCTGATGATTATTATCAATTTCAAGGCGGTTTAACAGCAGCAGTACGTTCCATACAGGGAAAAAATCCTCAAACCTATTTTGGTGATAATTCTATTCCCGCTAACCCACGAGTTCGTCACTTGAAAGAAGAAATCGCACGGGTATATCGTTCTCGTGTAGTTAATCCTAAGTGGATTGAGGGAATGATGCGCCACGGTTATAAAGGAGCGTTTGAAATGGCAGCAACGGTGGATTATTTATTTGCCTACGATGCTACAGCAAAATGCGTCGAAGACCATATGTATCAGGGGATTTTCGATGCTTATTTAGGCGATCGCACAGTCTGTGAATTTATCCAAGAAAAAAATCCCTGGGCATTGCGTGATATTGCTGAGAGAATGTTAGAAGCACATAAACGTGATTTATGGCAGGATATAAATATAGAAACAATCGAAAATTTGCGAAACTTAGTTCATCAAGCTGAAGCAGCAATTGAAGAAAAATAAGGAAATACAGGTGTTTTAGGAAACAACTATGGAGAATCTAGCGTATTTACATTTAGCTTTTGTCTACGAAGAAAGCCCATCCAGTGAATTAGTTTCCCTTAGCGGTTTATTAAATAAAGCAGCAGCACCCGACTGGAAACGTCTTTCTAGCAAGGCTTGGGGATATATGCTACCCCTTGCCGTCACCTTATCTGTTCTTTCTGTTGTTAGCAGCGCTCTGGCGCTAGAAAGGGGTGATCAAGGACCTTCTGTCAGGAACCTGCAACAACAATTACAACGGACAGGATTTTATCAAGCTCCTGTAAGTCAAGTATTTGACTTTCCCACAGAAGATGCTGTGAGACGCTTTCAAAAATCTGCTGGTTTACCAGTTGATGGCGTTGCCAGCACAAATACTTTACAAAAATTAGATAGTTGGCGTGCTTCATCTGAGGGTAGACAAGCTAACAAACCTGTTGTTGTAAACACAGAAACAGAAGCGAAAAAACCCACTCCAACTACAGAAGCGAAAAAACCCACTCCAACTACAGAAGCGAAAAAACCCACTCCAACTACAGAAGCGAAAAAACCCACTCCAACTACAGTTGCTACCAAACGTAGTAATGCCAAATTACTCGCTAGAGGTGACGAAGGTGAAGAGGTGAGAGTTTTGCAAGAACGGTTACGAGTAGCAGGCTATTATAAGGGTAACTCGACCGGCATATTTGGTTCGATTACTGAAGAAGCTGTTAAGCGCTTCCAACAAGCTTATAAATTAGATGCTGATGGTGTTGTTGGACCGGAAACACAACGCAGATTGCCGGCAAGTGGCATTGGTTATGGAGAAGATACTCCCAAAGCTAGGAATGATGGCAAACTGAAAATAGGCGATCGCGGTGAGGCAGTTAGAGTTGTTCAAGAACAGTTAATTAAAGCCGGATATTTAGAGGGAGAGGCAAATGGCTACTACGGACCCAATACAGCATCTGCTGTTCGTAAGTTTCAAACCGCTAATTATTTGGCATCAAGTGGTGTAGCCGGTCCTACTACCAGAGGCAAATTATATAGTTTAGTTACCTCTGGTACCAAGAATGAGTTTAATGTCTTGGAAATTCAACGACGACTACATGAAAGAGGTTTTTATAAAGGTACCCTCAACGGTGTGATGGGGAATGACACCAAAAAAGCGATTAGACAGGCACAATTGTTTTACGGCATCAGTCTCAATGACGTTAAAAGCGGACGCTACTAGCATCCGCTTCGGTGTTGTCAATATAAGTCCCCAATTGGTTGCTTACCCTCCATCACAGCAATTGGAAATTAACTAAAAATTTCATGATGGTTGTTGTGTAGCGCGATCGCTGATAACCCCAAGTGCTAAAGTGGCATGAGCGCCCGCTGGCACTTGGGACAAACCGCATGGATTGCTAGTTGACAGTCAAGCAACTGATAGCCTTCTTTTTGAGCAGTTTTTGCACCAATTTTTAAAATAGAGTCGTTTTTGAACTCAATAGTCGCGTTGCATCTTACACAAATCAGATGATGGTGATGATGCGGATAAGGCTGGTTGAGTTCATAATGTTTATGTCCCTCTCCCAATTCTAATTCCCGTAAAATTCCCATCCGTGCCATCAACTTCAAGGTGCGATAGATAGTTGATAAGCTGATTCCTTCGCCATCGACTTCTAATCTATGGTAAAGATCCTCTGCACTGAGATGTTCCCCTTGGGGAAGTTCCTGAAAAATATGTAGAACTGTTTCGCGTTGGGGAGTCAGACGCCACCCGCGTTCGTTTAATTCTGCCCTGAGTGAAGTAGCTGAGTAGATAGTCATACTAATTTTTCTCAACAAAGCCTGTTAGTTGAGAATATAACAAAAATTTTGAGCAATTTGCAACAATCATAGCTTATTGCGAATATTTACTAAATGCTCTCACAAAAGTCACGGGATCTTGATGAGAATCAAGATCATCAGCGATTCCCGCCCCCAAGGACTTGTCACAAAAATTATGAGTTGAGTTAATCTAACTCAAATGCAAATAATTTCCTATAAGTCAAGAATTCATTAGTCCAGAGTCAATAGTCTGGGGTTGAGCGACTATTGACTATTGACTATTCACCATTGACTAAGTTAGAGATTCCATATAGTCACGGATCAAATTGCGGCGCTTGGGTTGGCGCAACTTTTGCAAAGCTTTGGATTCAATTTGCCGTACTCGTTCACGCGATAATTCCAGTGCGCGTCCAATTTCTGCTAATGAGTAAGGATGACCATCAGCTAAACCAAAGCGCATGAGAATAACATCGCGCTCGCGTTGGGTTAAATCTGACAAAAGATGCTGCAAGTCTCTTTGTAAAGATTCTCGCATTAACATTTGTTCTGGGGTAACACCGTCGGTTTCGAGCAATTCGCCTAATTCGGTGTCTTTATCTTTACCAACTTTAGTTTCTAGAGAAACGGAGCGAGGAACGCGTAACAAAACTTCCCGTACTTGAGCGGGAGTCATTTCTAACTCTACAGCTAAATCTTCCAAAGTCGGAGTGCGACCTTTTTCTTGGGCAATTTTGCGTTGAGCTTTCTTGATTTTGTTGAGCTTTTCGGTGATGTGGACAGGTAGACGGATTGTCCGGCTAGAAGTAGCGATCGCTCGTGTAATTCCTTGACGAATCCACCAGTAAGCGTAGGTGCTAAAGCGATAACCTTTGGTGGGATCAAACTTCTCAACTGCTCGCTCTAAGCCTAGTGTGCCTTCTTGGACTAAATCCAACAATTCCAAGCCACGATTTTGATATTTCTTCGCTACAGACACCACTAGGCGAAGATTAGCCTTGATCATGTGTTCTTTTGCTTGGAGTCCTTGGATCTTAACTTGCTCCAGTTCTTCCACTGTAATCTTGGCAATTTCTGCCCACCGCCGTTTGCCATCTGCTAAAGTCGGTTTGAGATCCGACAAGATTATACCAGCAGTGGTTGCCCATCTTTCTAAGGATGGGCGATGTCCTAGTTCAGCTGTCAAACGTTCCTGAACTTCAATTAAGCGGAGATAGGGTGAAATTGTTGCATCTCCTTGCTTAGCAGCACTCGCAAGTAGTGTCCGCATCCGCAAGTAACGTTGAACTTTTTGAGCTTCTGAAACCTCTTCGTCCCGACCTAACAACCGAACCCGACCAATTTCCTGAAGATACAGACGTACTAAGTCTGTGCTGCGACGGTTTGTGCTAGAAAAGCTAGCAGGCTCAACAGCTGCCTCTATTTCCAGTTCTTCCAGTTCTTCCAGTTCTTCTATTGGCAACTCAGTCTCATCAATTGTGAGTTCTGGGTCAAAAACCTGAGAGGACTGTTGGGTTTCGTAGGCTGCATCTGCGTAAAAAGATGTTGCTGGCATAAGGATCGTCTCAATGGCTCCAGGTAACAATAGATTTCGGTCAGCTAATCAACTGTTGCTATTGTTCCCGTGATTTTAGGTGAACTAACACGGTTAAAGGTTCAGTTAGCAATTTTTTTAGAAAAAACTGTACTGATTTTCTTTGCTACCTTATATTGTAACTTTTTCGGCAGCTGAAATCTGATTGAACCAATAGCTATTCAAATCGTCAGCTGGTTGTTAAACTAGAAATTACTTAGTTAAGATTTTCACCTTAACTTATCTTGACTGTAACTTTTGTCACGTGGTATAAACATAGTAAGTAAAAATTACGTTTATCATACGCATAGTTCTATCTACATAGGCATCTGAGTGATTTCCTGAAGATTTACTAAATTTTCATGCTTAGATTATTGGTAGTGGGTAGTGGATAGTTTTTCTAACCAACAACGCTCCAACTATCAACTATCAACCATCAATTAACCATTTCCACAAGATTAATAACTGTATTCTGGCTTGATGTCTCGCAGCATCAGTTCATCAAGTGCTTGTCGTGGGGTGACTTCACCTTGAAGTAAGCGATAAACTTGTTCGGTAATGGGTATGGATATATTTCGCTGCTTGGCTTGTTGCATTAAAACTTGGCAAGTGTTGACTCCCTCTGCGGTTCCTTCTAAATGAGCGAGTATTTCTGTGAGTGTTTTACCACAAGCCATTTGGTAGCCAACTTGATAGTTGCGACTTAGAGGACTGTTGCAGGTTGCTAGCAAATCACCTAAACCAGATAAACCGTAAAATGTTTCTGTTTTCGCACCCCAAAAGTTACCGATGCGAACCATTTCGGTTAAACCACGAGTGACTAAAGCGGCTTTGGCGTTGGTTCCCAATTGTAAACCATCACAGACACCAGATGCGATCGCTATCACATTTTTTAATGTACCCCCCAGTTCCACGCCTAAGGGGTCAGAATTCGTATAAACTCGGAAACGACTAGAGGAAAATACTAACTGTACAAACTCCGCAGCATCTTTACTTTTGCTGGCTACTACCGTTGCTGCTGGTAATTCTAGTTGAATCTCTTTAGATAAATTCGGTCCCGACAGCACCACAATTGCATGACTAGGAAAACTTTCTTGCCAAATTTGCGATGGTGTGCTGATGGTTTCTGGTTCTAACCCTTTTGTCGCAGTCACAAAAACCGCTTTCGGTGGAATTGCTAAACAGTGTAATTGCGTAGCGACTTCGCGTACTCCTTTGGTGGAAATCGCCGAAACAATCATATCGGCATTTTCCACAACCTCTGCCAAAGTGTAGGAACCATTACGCGACCAAATGCTAACCCGATGACCGTTAGCTTCGGCTATAGATGCTAAACTATTTCCCCACGCACCGGCACCGAGAACAGCTATTAATTTTGGATTAGTAGATTTTAGATTAATCAACTTTGAATTTTAAGTTTTCGTAGTAGGGTATGTGCGGTAAGCAGAACGCACCATCAATAATATAAGTTACACTAAACCAGCTTGAAAAATTTGGTTTGGGGTGAGGTTCAAATCGGGGAAAGTTTGGGATATAATTTTTAACGCAGAGGAGCGCGGAGGTAAGCGCAAAGTGACGCAGAGTTTTTGTGAAAAATTTTCGTCATGAATTAATGCTCTTCTGTACTAAGCTATCTTTTAGTCTGGGACTCTCTCACGAAAGGAAGCGTTATGAGCAATACCTCAAGAACCGACTGGTCTAGAATTGATGCGATGACGGATAATGAAATTGACACGTCAGATATTCCACCTCTTACGGACGAGTTTTTTTCAAAAGCAAAATTGCGGATGCCTTCTTCGTCATTGGCTACCGTCGCTATTCGTGTTGATTCTGAGACTTTGGCATGGTTTCAATCAAAGGGTGAAGACGCTGAACAGCATATGGTTGCTGCCCTACGAATTTACGCAGAAGCACAAAAGAATGCTGAAGGGTGCGCGTTAATCAGGCTAACAAGGATTGTTGCAAAAGTTTGCTACACTAAACCAGCTTGAAAAATTTGGTTTGGGGTGAGGTTCAAATCGGGGAAAGTTTGGGATATAATGCGATCGCTATCTCGAAATTTGGTTATCTGATATTCCCCATCAACTAAGTTACAGACGGATATCGTCGGTTGTTTGGGATTGCCGATAAAATTACGTCCACCCAACGCTGCGTAATCCACAATCCAGTATTCAGGTATGCCCATCTCTTCATAATCAGCATACTTTAGGTAGTAATCGCTGCGCCAGTTGGTTGATACAACTTCGACAATCAAAGGAATTGAGGCATTATCGCTGACTGTCGATTCTTTTTTCCACAACTGTTCATTATTTAAGTTGGCACGGTTTACCACCAACACATCCGGGAAGTAACCAGAATCTTTTTCAGGAGGTCGAACTATGGCTTGGTTGGGAATAAAGTAAGGAAGGTCTAATCGGTCGAACTCCACCGTTAGTTTTCTTGCTAAAAAACCTGTTACTTCCTCGTGTTCTCCTACTGGTTGTGCCATCTGGATAATTTCCCCATTATGAAGTTCGTAGCGTACTCCTGAATTTTCAGGTAGGCGATCGACAAATTCCTCAAAGGTTACTAGCTTGGGTAAGGCTTGAGTCATGGGTTTTGAGAATTATTGCTTTGGATGATTTTATCTCAATTCTGGGTGAAAGCAGTTAGATTAAGTAGGTAAACATAATTAATTACACAATGTCCGAAGCGAATGCAGCGTTCGCGATAGCGTCTCGTAGAGAAGCGAAATGAAGCAATCCCAGCCGCAAGCGAATTGCTTCGCTTCGCTCGCAATGACTGTAATTAATTTTGCGTAGTTACTTAAGATCATTGTTATCTATAAGCAGTGCTATGGGTACAGATATTAATCTTTATGCAGAGATTCGTAGAAATGGTAAGTGGGAGCCTATTCCTGAACCTGCGGCTACAGCATCATGGTCTAAAGGTAAAAAAGTACCTATTGAGTGTACTGAAATTGGGCGATCATATGAATTATTCGCAGATCTTGCTGGTGTTTGCCAAAATAATTTGCGGCGAACAATGTACGCCGTGGTAGAGCCAATTGCTGAACCACGGGGTCTACCGGAAGACATGAATGATTTTTACAAGAAGTATTTCTTAGAAAACGAATGTGGTTATTGCTTTGGTCATTCCTGGTTAATGCTTCAAGAACTCATTGATTATGATTGGGATAATCAATTTGTGACACAGTGGGCATATGTAAAGAGTCAATATGCACCTCTATTTCAAGATGGTGGTTTATTCCCAGAGGAATTTCCAGAGGGGCAAAGTCTCTATTTTGTTCTTCCAAATAGGCGGCAAGAACCGGACACAACCGAAGTATCTTGGATAACAAGCTATCGACAGTACGTGGGTTGTTCAGAATACTTGATTGAAGAACTTCTTAAGTTGGGTTCTCCTAATGAGATTAGAGTGATTTTTTGGTTTGATGCGTAAATGGTCTGTTCCAAAATAGCCTCTGTGCCTGGTATCAAGTAAGGTGCAACTATAGATTCTTGAATTATGGAGGAACTCCCCATGACACTAGCTGAAGTGTTGCCTGCCGTCCGACGGCTTTCTGCGACAGAAAAACTCAAACTGATTCGGATTCTGGTAGAAGATTTGGATGTAGCAAAGGACATTTCACCCTTAGAACCCTTCAAAACCTATGACTTGCCGACTCCATATGATAGTTTTGGGGCTGGTGCAGTTTTGATGGAAGCACTCAAGCGGTTGTTATAAAGCGCGATCCTCTCGTAGAAAGTGGAGTAAACGCGATCGCTATTTGTTTTCCACTATTATTGCTATTCTTGATTTTACTCAACTTTGAACGAATGCGTAGCTTCTATACATACACTACGCTTTTTGTCAAAGGGTAAATTCAAATTAAAAATTGTCAACTAACCCAGATAATTCTATTTGATATGGTTTGTATTTTATCAAGCCAGACATCAGCTTAGTTTTAATAACTCAACCCAATCCAAAATCGTTATGACTCAAACAAACTCCCAATTCCGTATAGAACGCGATTCCATGGGCGATCGCCAAATTCCTAGTAGCGCATATTACGGCATCCAAACGCTGCGGGCAATGGAAAACTTCCCCATCAGCGGCATCAAGCCTCTAAATACTTACGTAGATGCTTGCGTAATTATCAAAAAAGCTACCGCTATCGTCAACGGAGAATTAAAATGCATTCCCCCAGAAATTAGTCAAGCAATTCTACAAGCGGCTGATGAAATACTTGCGGGTAAGTTTCGCGATCAATTTGTGGTAGATATTTATCAAGCGGGAGCCGGTACTTCTCACCACATGAATGTCAATGAAGTACTGGCAAATCGCGCTTTAGAAATTCAAGGCTATGAAAAAGGCAATTACAAGCAAGTTAGTCCCAACGACCACGTTAACTACGGACAGTCTACCAATGATGTGATTCCTACGGCAATTCGCATCGGTGGCTTATTAGCATTATCAAAGACATTGCAGCCAGCTTTAGATAATGCGATCGCATCCCTCGAAGAAAAAGCCGACGAATTTCAAGATATCGTCAAATCTGGCAGAACTCACCTACAAGACGCTGTACCTGTGCGTTTGGGTGAAAGTTTCCGTGCTTGGGCACAAATCCTTTCAGAACATCAAAACCGTATTTATACTGCTTCTGGTGATTTAATGGTGCTAGGTTTAGGAGGTAGCGCTGCCGGAACAGGTATGAATACTCATCCTGATTATCGCGCTCGTGTGGTGCAAGTTATCTCAGATTTGATTGAGTGTCCCCTAGAACCTGCATCGCACTTAATGGCTGCAATGCAGAGTATGGCACCATTTGTGAGTGTTTCCGGTGCTTTACGCAACTTAGCACAGGATTTAGTCAAAATATCCCACGATTTGCGCTTAATGGATTCGGGTCCAAAAACAGGTTTGAAAGAAATTCAATTGCCTCCAGTGCAACCGGGTTCCTCAATTATGCCAGGAAAATATAACCCGGTGATGGCAGAGATGACCTCAATGGTGTGTTTTCAGGTGATGGGTTACGACAGTGCGATCGCTCTTGCCGCACAAGCTGGACAGTTAGAATTAAATGTGATGATGCCGTTGATTGCCTACAACCTGATTCACAGCATCGAAATTTTAGGAAATACCATCAAAGCACTTACCCAAAGCTGCATTATCGGAATCACCGCCAATAGCGATCGTTGTTTGGCTTACGCTGAAGGTAGTTTAGCTTTAGTCACCGCATTAAATCCCCACATTGGCTATTTAAATGCTGCTGCTGTAGCCAAAGAATCTTTAGAAACTAGTAAATCCCTGCGGCAGATTGTCTTAGAAAAAGGTCTGATGAGCGACTTGGAATTAGCCCAGGTGTTAAATCTAGAACAGATGAGCAGTATCTTACCCCTCACGGCACTTGATACCGAAGTAGATTAAAAAGGAATAAGGTAAGGTAGAAGATTTTTTTCTTCTATCTTTTATCTTCCTTCTTTATCAACCCATGCAGACTCAAAAACCATCTGTCAGTTTGATTCGGGCTACTTCCTACGAACAAGAGGCTTTAAGAGAATCTTTAACAACGCTGTTAGAACCTTTAGGTGGAATGCAAGCATTCGTCAAACCAGGACAACGGGTTTTGCTAAAACCGAATCTACTCACCGGAGCGCGTCCCAGTAAAGAGTGTACCACCCGCGCCGAATTAGTTTATGAAGTTGCCAAAATGGTAATTGAGGCTGGTGGTCAGCCATTTTTGGGAGATAGTCCTGCTTTTGGTAGTGCGAAGCAAGTAGCGATCGCAAATAATTATCTCCCGATTATTGAAGAACTCAAGCTTCCAATTATAGATTTTCATGGGTCGCGTTACGAAACCGTCAACGAAGACTTTAACCATCTGCTGCTATGCAAAGAAGCGATGGAAGCAGATGTAGTAATTAATTTGCCGAAAGTGAAATCTCACGCTCAGTTGACGTTAACGCTGGGCGTAAAAAACCTCTTTGGTTGCGTTCCCGGCAAAATGAAAGCTTGGTGGCACATGGAAGCTGGAAAAGATGCCAACCGATTTGGAGAAATGTTAGTAGAAACGGCTAGGGCAATTAACCCAAATTTAACTATTTTAGATGGTATCATCGGTCATGAAGGTAATGGTCCCAGCGGTGGTGAACCTCGTCTACTCGGCGTTTTAGCCGCATCTGCAAATGTATTTGCTCTCGATAGGGCAATGGTGGAAGTTCTCAATGTTTTACCCGAACAAATACCTACCCTTGCTGCGTCAAAGCGACTGGGATTGTGTCCTGAACTTGCGGAAATTGACTTTCCTCACTTACATCCTGATTTACTAAAAATAGATGATTGGCAACTACCAGATAAATTAATGCCTATCGATTTTGGAATGCCCCGTGTGATTAAATCTACGTTTAAGCATCTTTATATTCGTTTTATCAAAGAACCGATGAGTGCTTATGGGAAAGGGTAATTCATGGTGGTAAATTTTAACAACCAATAACCAACTATCTACAAATGCAAACTTCGCTACAACAATCTTGATTATTGGCGGAGTAAGCTGTAATTACCCTCCGATTGCTTAACCAAACCGCCCTATTTTAGTGGCGGTTTTTTTCCTTTATTCGTTATAATACCACATCAGGTTTATTACTTACAATTATATTGACGTAAGTAGACAGGCGTAAATAATTAAAGGTTTGTAGTGTTCGCGTAGTGTCTCGTAGAGAGGACTTAAGTCTTCATTTGAGGAATAAAGTCCTCACTACGAAATAGTTTCAATATTTTTTATAGTTACTTAATCTACTTTGATTTATTCTCGCCTACTTACGTAAGGTGCGGAACGTCTTGACGATGGTCTGTATTAATCAAAAATATTCTTGTTTAGGTAAAAAAATATTTCTATACCTATATATAGATTGACAAAATTCAAGTAATATCACTAAGATTATCACCTTCAAATTTTTAAATCTTTTTCTGAGTGCAATCACTGATTAAGAATTTAAAACACTTTTGATTTATCTGTATTTATTCGGTGTGAATTGATGATAAGAATTGATTATTGCTCAAATTGTGATCGCTTCTCCAAAAATTATCGCGTAACTACTTATAACTATCGAAAACACAGATACCTTATGGGTGATTATTAAGTATAGATACTCGGTATTAAACAACTATTTATAACCGCAAAATGCCCTTTACAAAAGCACTTCCGGATGTTTTAATTGTAAAAGATTACTCAAATGTATTTATTTAAGTAATTGAAAATACAAAAATAATTGTAAATTTTAATGCTGTTACCGTCATAGATATGGAATCTATCCGTTACACCGTACCATGAAGCATATTGAGATATTAGTCACTAATAATCAAGAACAGCCAAATTGCGGCTTAGTATCAAATATTTTGAGGATGAAAAAAGAAGTATTATGACAGTTTGAGAAGTGGTTGATATTATTGAATACTAAATAGCTTATAATTTATAAACAGCTAAAATAACAGCAAGACTCTTTAGTTTAAGAGTTGAGCAACAAGTGAAGTGAAAACCTGCAATCTTCTATGAATTCAAATAGCCCGTCTGCCAATCCCGACACATATTCCCATCGTTTGGCAGACATTGTGGGAACAGCGATCGCTATGTTAACTCTAACGTTACCAATCTTAGTCATCGCTAATTATTCTTCAACCAGCGTTCAGAATAATCCGCAACCCATTACATACAACATAAAAACTAGTGAAAATTAAGCAAATAACAGCAGAATTCACAAAAAAAGAATGCTCTGACAACAGAAAGCAGATTTTGCGCGAACGTTAGCGTCAGAATTTAATAGCCAATTTTTCATGACTCGGCTTTCCATAAGTCTGAGTAGCCGCAATTAGTTAGGCAAAGACCGCATATTTGGTTCATTTTCATAAGAAAACCTTACGGGAGTTTGGAAACCCAGTGGCTTTTAGCCCTGGGAGGAAAAACGACACGGTGGGCTAAAGCCCACCGTCTCTCTTGTTGACTAGATTATACTTTCGCTGTAAACTAAATTATATAGCGAGAGTTGTTTTATGTATCTGACGCAAAAGAACCAAATCAGAGAACTGAATAAGTCTGAATTTGTTGCTCTGCGCGAGTTGTGCCGACTGAGTAAGAACCTGTATAACGTGGGTTTGTACACAGTGCGGCAATACTTCTTTCAGGAGCGTAAACACTTGCGTTACGAATCTGCCTACCATTTGTGCAAAACCAATGAGAACTACAAATTTCTCAATACAGATATTGCACAGCAAACATTGAAGGTAGTAGACAGAACTTTTAAAAGCTTCCACGGATTGATTAGTGCAATTAAAAATGGAAGTTATCAACAAAAAGTGAAACTTCCTAATTACTTGCCAAAAGAAGGATATTTCTTGCTGATAATTCCTAGAATTGTTGTTAAGAATGGAAAGTTCAGAGTTCCAATGTCCAATGCTTTTAGAAAGCAGTTTGGTGAAGTTTGGATTCCATTTCCAAAAAGACTTAACATCAATCAAATCAAGGAAGTGAGAATTCACCCAAAATACAATGCTAGATATTTTGAGGTTGAATTTATCAGTGAAGTTGATCCTGAACCTATAGAAGTTAAAAGCAATAGTGCTATTAGTATTGATTTGGGGGTAGACAATCTCGCGGCTTGCGTTGATACCAATGGGGCATCCTTTCTTGTGGATGGTAAACCAATTAAATCTATTAACCAGTGGTTCAACAAGCGTAATGCCAAATTGCAATCCATTAAGGACAAGCAAGGAATTAAGGGAATCACTAATCAACAGGTGAAGCTCACGGCAAAACGCAACAACCAAGTTAGAGATTACCTGAACAAGACAGCACGATTTATCGTGAACCATTGCATCCAGAATGGTATTGCTAACTTGATTGTGGGGTACAACCCCGGCATTAAACAAGAAATCAATATTGGTGGACGCAATAACCAAAACTTTGTCCAGATACCTTTTCACAGTTTGCGTTCTAAGTTGAAGGCAATGTGTGAAAGATATGGGATGAACTATCAAGAACAAGAAGAATCTTACACCTCTAAGGCAAGTGCGATAGATGGTGACGAGATACCTGTTTACAATGCCGACAATCTCAAGGAATACCAGTTTTCTGGTAAACGAATTAAACGCGGATTGTACAGGACAAAGGATGGACATTTGGTTAATAGTGATTTGAATGGTTCACTGAATATCGGTAGAAAAAGTAAGCACGATGGTTTTGCCGGAGTGTCTAGAGGGTCTTTGACTGCCCCAAGAAGGATTAATCTTCTTGAATTAGAAAGGAAAACGCAAAGCAACACGGCTTTAGCCTGTTGCGTAGCATCCTTTTAGAATCCCCTCGGCTAAAGCCGAGGGGAGGGTCAATATGAACCAAATTTAACCTGATCTAGAACCTTTAGAGACGTAGCAGTGCTACGTCTCTACATTTTTTTAGGAAACGTCTACTGCAAAGATTGTCGATTCGAGAGTGAAAACCGTTTTAACTAAGTATTTTGAGTCCATATTAGCCTAAAATTCTACACGGGGAGCCGTTTGCGCCCATGATTCACTATTAGCTGAGGATTTTTACTGTGGACTTATCCCGTATTCCTGCCCAACCAAAACCAGGTTTAATCAACGTTCTGATTGAAATTCCTGGGGGGAGCAAAAATAAATACGAATTTGACAAAGACTTACAAGCTTTCGCTTTAGACAGGGTACTTTATTCTTCGGTACAATATCCCTATGACTATGGTTTTGTACCCAACACGTTGGCTGATGATGGCGATCCCCTGGATGGTATGGTGATAATTGACGAGCCAACCTTTCCAGGGTGTGTCATTGCAGCAAGACCGATTGGGATGTTAGAGATGATTGATGGTGGCGATCGCGATGAAAAAATTCTTTGTGTACCCGATAAAGATCCACGTTACAAAGATGTTAGATCCATCAAAGACTTACCAGCACACCGATTGGATGAAATTGCCGAATTTTTCCGCAGTTATAAAAATTTGGAAAAAAAGGTAACAGAAATACGCGGTTGGCTAGATGTTGACCACGTTATGCCTTTAGTAGAAAAGTGCATCAAAGCTGGTAGCGAAAAAGGTCGGGATTCGGATTCGGAAACTACCTGAACAAATTTTCAACCATAGTCAAGAAATTAGAAGTCAGAAGTCAGCAATGTGGCAGTCTGAGTAGAGTTTCTTACTGCCACAAGCATTTTTACTCTAGGCTCTATACTATGAGCAGGGAGTGCAAGCGATCGCCCTTTTTCATCCCCCAAAGGAGCGTAAGATATTATGCTGACTCCTGAATTCTGAATTTTTTCTTGATAGTTCAATTGGCTAGAACCCCTAAAAGTAATGCAACGCACGCTCCTTTTGGCAAAAATTCACAATTGCACCCTGACGGGAGCGAATATTAATTACGTCGGTAGTATCAGCATCGACCAAATTTTGTTAGAGAAATCTGGCATTTTACCCTACGAGCAAGTGCAAGTAGTGAATGTTGCCAATGGTGAGCGTTTCATTACTTATGCGATCCCCGCTCCAGCCAACTCAGGAGTGATTGAATTAAATGGGGCTGCGGCACGTCTAGGCATTATTGGCGATCGGTTGATTATAATGGCTTACGGGCAGTTCACCACAGAAGAGTTAAAAAGTTACTCTCCTACGGTTGTGATTGTAGATGAAAAAAACCGACTTTCCCAAGTACGGCACTACGATGATCTGCTCAGTGAAGTCTAGTTATAAGCAAAATGTCAAATACTGAGTTGTCAGGTTCCCACAACGTCAAACAAACTACTTCGCTCAACGATCCCGTTGGGGAATTTAGTGTACAATTCTGGGGTGTGCGGGGTTTAATAGCCACCCCCAGCAGCGATCCCAGCCGCTATGGTGGTAACACTGGTTGCGTAGAAATGCGCGTAGCTGGAAAACGCTTGATTTTTGATGGTGGTACAGGTTTACGCATCCTGGGAAGAAGTTGGCTAGAACTCCAAAGTCCACTAACAGCCCATTTATTTTTTACCAACTCTCAATCAAATCGCATCCAAGGTTTTCCTTTTTTTGCCCCAGCATTTGTTTCGGAAAATTGCTTTCATCTTTATGGTACAGCTGCCTCAAATGGTGCTTCTATTAAGCAGTCTTTGTGCGATCAGATGCTGCAACCGCACTTTCCTTATCCTTTGCAGGTGATGCAGGCAAACTTGCAGTTTAACAATTTGGCTTCGGGTAGTAAGGTAATTTTAGACGATCTGACGATTCAAACTGCATTGATCAATCAAAATCAGCGATCGGCAGGATACCGAGTTTCCTGGAATAATTATAGCGTTGCCTACATGACGGATTTGTATCAAGATGCCGACGAAATCGATCTTGGATGTATTAGAGAGCTAGTTGAAGGGGTAGATTTGCTAATAGCTAATGCTACATACAATCCGCCAACAGCTCACAATCATGAATCATCTGATTTGCTTTGGAAAACTGCTGTGAATTTGGCTGATCATGCTGGGGTGAAACAGTTAGTCATCTCACATCATCATCCAGACGCTCATGATGATTTTCTCGACTCTGTGCAAACTGAAGTTAAAAATGCTTTTCCTGAAGTATTACTAGCGCGTGAAGGGTTAATTTTATCTGTTGTGGGAGGCAATTAAAAAGATGATTAAATCATCCCAGATTAGACTTTCATTTGTCAATTAAGAAAAGATTATCATTTTGTAAAGGATGAAAGTCCTTTCTCAAATAATCTATAGCGTTAAATAATACTTTGTAGAAAAATTCATCTTTAGTAAGCTAAAACTCAATAGGCATCGACCTAATTTAATTGTGCGTTGCCCGAAACCCTTGATTAGACGTAGCAATGCTACGTCTCTACGTCTTTTATTGATATTAGGACTTACGCACTCGTTACGAAAAAACAAGACTTTGAGATTGCTTCCTTACGTCGATAGGGACGGAAATTCCTAGTACGGCACGGCGTAAATAAACCACCCATTCTCAATCGCTAAAAAGCTTACTCCATATTACTTTTGAATGCGTGACTTTTGACTTCCGCCTTGCGGTACTAGTTTGTGCGTAAGTCCTGGATATATAGCAATCCTAGATCAAAGAGTGAAAATTTGTGGTATTCAGATTCCCGACTTCTTTAAGAAGTCGGGAATCTAACTTTTCACGCTCTTTTGATCGGACTTCTATATCATGTTTGTTAAATTAACAGTGGAGACGTTCCGGCGGAACGTCTCTACAAAATGTGTGGTTTGCCGGACATGGTATGATCTAATTATTTAGAAGAATTTACAACTTGAGTAAGCTCTTGAAGTTTTGCCGCTACTGCACCATTACTAAATAATTCTTCCGCCTTAATTATACCGGCTTTTATATCTGAACAAATACCACTTCGCCATAGATAAAACCCGCCATTCCATAAGGCTGTTTGCATCAGTTCGGAAGGTTTTCCACTGAAGACGCTTTGCATATCGGCTACTAGTTGTTCAGTAGTTTCCAGGGGTACATTCTTGGTAGTAAAGTTGTAGTCACGGGGAGCGATAAGTAACCTTTCTATCGCTGTTAAGCCTTGTTGTTGCGGTGCTGATGGTGCAGATAAACCGATGATTGCAGTGCGATCGCGTGGTAAATCGCAACTACCTTCCAATCCCTTGACTAATGTAAATTTGCTTACTCCCCGCAGCGTCAAAGCTTGTTGAAACATTCCTTCTGTGGGAGGATGCACAAACCCAGCAATAATATGAGCATCGCCAGCATAGGGACACCAAATTAACTCCATTGTCGCAAAAGGTGGGCGTTTGCCTATTTGGTCGCGGTATTTCCAAATACTATTAGTTAAGGGAAAATGCTGAGGCGTATAAACAAAGCCAATGCCTGTTTGCTCAAATATTTGCTCTTGTTTTTCTAGTGTCAGTGTAGTCCAATCAACTCCTAACTTCTGCCAAATTTCTACTAAAGGTGTACCATATTTTGTCGGGAAGCGATCGCCACCATGCATCACCACAGATTGCCCCGCAGAAGCCAACAATAAAGCCGTCACGGGGCTAATGGGTGCGGTGCGGGTTCTGCCATCATAGGGTATGCCCAAAACGATCACTGGACGCCCAGAGTTAATATTTCGCAGTTTGGGACCGAGTTCTTCGTAAGCATCCAACATTCCCGCTAACTCTTCCCCCGTGGGACGTTTGATGCGATGGGCAATTAAAAAGGCACCGATTTGCGCTGGTGTCGCTTCACCCAGTAGCATCATTTTGGTTGCTTTATCTGCTTCCGCACGAGTTAAATTTTCTCCTGTGTGGTTCCCGCTGCCTACTTTTTTTAGTAATTCTCTGAATATATTGCTCATAACTAATAATGTATAATTATTAACTAGTAGAGACGTTCCGCCGGAACGTCTCTACTTTTATTAAGAAGCCGATCGCTTTAATGAATCAAACTGTTGTGGTATATTTTCCTGTACCAATTGCCAAAAATATTGGATAGGTGGAATTAGCAGGCGATCGCCTGTTGTGATCATGACAACCCGACGAGTTAGACTAGAATTATCTGACAAATTGGTGTTGAGATTGCAGACTAAGGGACGAACTGCAAGGGTAGGGTCAAAACGTGCTTCGACTAATGCAGAGTGAGGCAGCAAAGCTATTAGTTCTCCTTGCCTTACGACTCCCCGGAAAGCATCTAAAGTATTTACCTCTAAAGCTGCTTGAAGTGTCGCTTCCAGACGCTCAAATCTATCCTGGACTAAGCGTTGCATCCCATAACCATCCTTAAAAACTACTTGGGGATAACGAATTATTTCTGACCACGGAACGCGATCGTATTGTGCTAGGGGATGATTGGCACAACAGAGTAATTCTATAGGTTCATCAAATAGCGTTTCTACCACCATTTCTCTGGCAGTGGTGAGAAAGCGATTATTCATGACAATTGCCAAATCTACTAATCCATCTTTGAGAACTTTTAAAGCGCGATCGCTTCCTAATGATGTCACTCGCAATTGCACATTTGGATATTCATGACAAAATTTTTGCAGAATTGGTGGTAGATAATAAGCACACAGCGAGTGAATCACAGCGATACAAAGTTCTGGCTGCTTTCCTGCCACTAAATCTGCTAACTCTTGGGTGACAGTTTGCCACTCTAAGCAAATTTTACGCGCACGGGGTAGCATCCGTTCACCCCCCAAAGTCAGTTTCGCTTGTCCTGTTCTATGAAACAATTCTAAGCCAAAATCTGCTTCTAGTGCCTGAATTTGGCGACTAATAGTTGATTGGGTGACACCACATTTTCTCGCTGCTTGTTGAAAGCTGCCAGTTTCTGCGATCGCTAGAAAGGCTTGCAACTGCTCTAGGCGCATGTTTATGTAGCCTGAATTACATTATGGCATTAACTAGGTTATAGGATGTTAGCGCATATTTTAGTACCTTTAAGCACATTTTTTTGTGATCTTATGGGCGAGGAGTTTTGCTATTAGCAATGTAGAGACGTAGCACTGCTACGTCTCATCAAGGGTTGTGGACAACGCATAGTTCATTCTCACTTTCGCGTGTCTAATAAAGTTGCCATAGGTTGGTCAGATCCCCGACTTCTTAAAGAAGTCGGGGATCTCGCAGAAAAACTTAAGTCAGCGAAGACTGCAAGAACTTTCGCATAGATTGCGCTTCGATATACTCAGGGAAGATGCTTGAAAAGTCCTCTAAGTCACGAATTGCATCACGCATAGGCTCTAATGGTGCATGGTTGGAGAGAGCATAATCATATAAGCGCTGTGATAATTCAACATTTCCACCAATTAGATAGTAAAGAGCGAGATTAAAAGTATTAGCCCAGTCTTTAGCATCTTTTTGGTAATTTTGTTGAGCAAGTTTGGTGGCATTATTAAGGTCAACGCGTGCTTTGTCTACTTGGTTAAGAGCTTGATATGCTAAAGCTCGACAATAAAGATACCAATGATTATCAGGTTTAAAGTTGATAGCACAGCTGAAGTTTTCAAGAGCCTCATTGTAGCGCTTTAGCATGAGGTAAGTTTGACCTCGCTGTGCGATCGCCCAATCATCTTTAGGATTAAGTTCAATCGCGCAGTCAAAGTCTTTAATAGTTTCTTGGTAACGCTTACTTAAGCCGTAAGTTTCAGCGCGATGTGCGATCGCCCAATCGTATTTAGGATCAAGTTCAATGGTGCGGTCAAAGTCTTTGAAAGCTTCTTCGTAACGTTTCATCGAGCGGTAAGTAAAAGCTCGAAGTGCGATCGCCCAAAGGTATTTCGGGTCAAGTTCAATGGCTTGGTTAAAATCTTTGAGAGCTTCTTCGTAACGCTCCATCAAGCGGTAAGTTTCACCTCGACGTGCGATCGCCCAATCGAGTTTAGGATTAAGTTCAATCGCACAGTCAAAGTCTTTTAAAGCTTCTTCGTAGCGCTCGATTAAGCGGTAAGTTATACCTCGATTACCGATCGCCCAATCGAGTTTAGGATTAAGTTCAATGGCACAGTCAAAGTCTTTGAGAGCTTCTTCGTAACGTTTTATCGAGCGGTAAGTTTGACCTCGCCAACTTAAAGCAATTGATCGCCCCTGAGCCTGAATCTCAGAATGCTTTAGCAGTGCTGTAAACATTTCCACAGCGACTTCGTAACGTTTTTCTTCATAAGCTTTTAACCCATTGGCTAACTGCTCCCCCCAGCGTTGAACTTCAGCATTATCCGCATTTTTACCAGCTTGCACCATCGTTTCTGCCCAACGCAAAGCAAAAGAACGTTGATTGTCGAAAGCAGCAAGAAAATCATTCAGAGCTATGGGCAAACTTTTTTGCGGTGTTTGACATAAACCGTGATACAAAACATTTAAAGTGTGATTTTGCCAAGTTGCATCGTCGTATTTTTTCTCTTCATTTAGTTGCAAATTATTTCGCAGCGTGTCGTAATATTCTCCTAACTTGCCATGAAGGTCAGCCCAACTTTGTGGAGAGGAAAGACGCTTGTGGCGGAGCATTTGCGTTTTGACAACTTCATGATAAGCCCAGCCTTCAGTACGTTCTTCAATAAACGGCATTTGTTTCAGCCAGTTAAACAAATCGTCAGCTTCATTTTCCCCTCGCAACTTCGCTAACACATCTCGATTTAAACAACGCGGAATAGCAGCATCCAAAGCTAATTGTCGCCGCTTGCGATCGTCAATCCATTTTAAGAAGCGTTCTACAGCCGTACCGCTGGGATCGCCTACTTGACTGGGATCATTTGGACTTTCTGCCGCCAAAGTTGCCACTAATAGCGGCAAGCGTCCAGAAAGACGTAAAATCACTTCAATAACCCGACTGTTAGTAATGCCTTTACGACTCAAATACTGTTGAGCTTCCTCCTCCGTAAACGGTTCCAAAGGAAAACGAATCATTAACCCCTCGTAAGGCGCCCAATAATTTTTATCTAATTCTTGCCGTCCGGCGATAATAACTAATATATTTAGAGGAACTTCACCGTAACGACCTTCTAAAATTTCCCGCAGCCAGTTATCGAGAAAATCGTTGGTGGATTCATAAGTATCGAAAAACAGCGCAACCCCAGATTTCTCTGCTAATTTGGAAATATCCTGCAAAAATAGCGGAGTCAGCACTTCTACAGGTTCTTGAATTAAGCGAACTTCATCTTTGTTGGTTAATTTCTTCGCTACATAAGATGCCCATTCCCCTGCTTGGGAGGCTACAGCATCCTCATCTATAAAGTCAAATACAGCCCCCCCAACCGGAACTCGACGCGCTAAAAGCACACCTGTTTTTGCCACAGTTTTGCCCACAAAAGCGGAAAATCCTTGAGGTGCTTCGGGATCGCTTTCTAATTCTTGCCGCTTCTGACGATAAACTTTATAGCGATCGCTAAACTGCGGCAGTTTATAATTTTGCTGTTCCAACTGTTCAGCCAGACGCCCCATAGCTTCGGGGACAGATTTTTCACTATCATCTGTATGAGCGGCGATGATTTTTGCAGACTGCGCTATTTTGCGAAACTGGCGTAACAGTGTGCTTTTACCTACACCCCCTTGACCCCAAACATTAAACAAAAAGTGCCTGCGCGAGTCTTCCAGGGACAAGTCCAGATTTTGACGAAACAGGCTAACTTGTTCTTCACGTCCGACAAAGCCTGATTGCTGCCGTTGCTGAAGGATATCTTGTAAGCTCTTGGGCTTTTTTTGTGGGTTATTCACTTCTGTTTGGCGTAGAGGTGCGATTACTTACAGAATAACTACTAATTACGCGCCCCCGATTTCGGATTTTGAGAAATTCTTTGTAGACTGGGTTAATTTGCGTAAAAATTTGAAACGCAAGGGTACACGGAGAGTTTGCGATCGCTCCTCAAAAGCTCGAAGTTGACCTTAGTCTTTTGCTATCCGCGTGACACATAACCGATGATAATAAAGCTGAGGTCTTAAGAATTTATACTATTCTGAAATTATGCTACGCAAATTTTCCTTGGGAACACTCGGTATAACTGTCGGTGGAATTTTGACCATCATGGGCTTCGTCGCCTACGCTGCCGATTATGCCACACTTAATCTTGTCGGATTTTTTTACGGGATTCCTCTACTGCTGGGAGGATTAGCGCTAAAGTCGAATGAACTCAAACCGGTACCTTTCACCCAACCCCCAACACCGTCAGTATTAGCATTGCGTGAACAGCAAGCAACTAAGACTCAAAATGAAATTCGCAGAGACATTACTCAATATAGCTACGGTCAAGACGCTCATTTAGATAAGGCTTTGTCGTTTTTGGGCTTAAGTCCGATAGACGAAGAACGACCATTAATTACAGGCTTCAGAGAAACAGAAATTAATGGTGCTTATGCTTTAATTTTAGAATTTGATTCGCCAATGATACCAATTGATATTTGGGAACAAAAGCTAGATAAAATGACCAATTTTTTTGGTCCGGGAGTTGAAGTTAAAGTTACCCAGACAGATGAAGATGAACTTGAACTGATGCTGATTAGCACTCCCAAATAGCGACTAGATAATGTCCGCGCTCATTAATAGTAATAAAAACACTACAATGCTACTAGCACAACATGGCGTGGAAATTACAGCATATTTCAGGTAAATGAGGTACATTTGTAAAACCCAAAACCCTGTAGAGACGTAGCACTGCTACGTCTCTATATGTCAATACGGTTCAGTTAAGGATTTTTGACCTGTAGAGACGCGAAATTTCGCGTCTCTACGCTCGTCTAATCGGGCTTAACTGAACCATATTGCTCTATATGTATTCGATTACAGCGATAGGGTGCTGTAATTATGCGTTACCCAAAACCTCTAGAGACGTAGCATTGCTACGTCTCTACACTTTTTCGACTTTAGCGTCTGTAGTTAATTACTTTTCTAAACGAACTGCATACCACTGCAAATATTCACCAACACCAATATCTAACTCGCAACTAGTGTCAAGTAAATATTGAGCTTGAGCTTCCACAGAATTAAATTTTTGTAAATCTCTTGGTAAATCTTGAAAATTGAAGTTTTGCAGAACTTTTTTCAGCTTTTCTAATAATTCAGATGCAGTCAGAAATTGTTCTGGTTGGTTTGTTTCTAGGACAACAAAATCATCCTGTTGATACATTAATGAGTCTGGCATTGAAGAAAATAGGTAACTCTATATCTAATTATCATAAAAATATGCTAATTTTGCCGATGCTTAATAAGTTGAAGTATGAGATCGGAATTTCGACAAATCAGGCGATCGCTCTTGATTTTTACTTGCTAGGCAGCGCCAAGTAACCTCATAATAAAGGTTTCAAGGTTTACCATTGAATTTTTCAAAAAAAAAGCAATTTCAGGTTAGTATCTGGGAAACATAAATAGTAACTCCTGCCATGTACCTGGCAAGACAAAAAAGTTAAAAAATTTGCCTTTGCTTTTCAGCGCTAGGCAAGAAAGCGTCAGAATTTCTCCTTTTTATTCAATTAATATTACTGGCTCTGGTGGTTAGGATAGCAAAATGTTGAAATATAAATTAATACCTTGCCTCCAGATACTGTATTCTCTGTGGAACGCAACTCATGTCAGGCACAAAACCAATATCTGTTTCCAGCCAACCTCCTCTAATTCTGCTAGCTGATGATGACAAACACATCAGAGTGCTGTTGCGTGAATTTCTCGAAAAAGAAAGTTATCGAGTTATGGAGGTAACAAATGGTAAGGAGTGTTTAGAAGCTTTCTTAACTGTTAAACCGGATTTAGTTATCTTAGATGGGATTATGCCGGTGATGGATGGCTTTGCTTGCTGCAAGCAACTAATCCAAATTGCTAAAAATAACTTGGCTATAGCTCTAGCGAACTTTGATACTGGTGGAGCTTCTCTAGGTAGTACTGTAATCTCAAAGCTATGGGAGCGCACTCCTATATTAATGATTACAGGATTGGAAGATCCAGAGTTAGTAGACAGTGCTTTTGAAGCCGGAGCAAGCGACTTTCTTACCAAACCAATTCACCTGGGAATATTGCGTCAACGAGTACGACGGTTGCTGCAACAAGCGCAATTATACAAACAACTAGAAGCCGCTAACAAGGCTCTACAACATCTTGCTAACGTTGATGGTTTAACTGGTGTGGCTAATCGTCGGCGTTTTAATGATTATCTAAATTCTCAGTGGTTGACTTTAGCATCAGAGCAATCGCCTTTATCACTTATTCTCTGTGATATCGACTTTTTTAAACTTTATAATGATAAATATGGTCATCCGGCTGGAGATATTTGCTTGCAAAAGGTTGGTACTGTTTTAAAGGAAGCAGCACAGAACTCTCAAGATTTAGTCGCACGTTACGGTGGTGAAGAATTTGCAGTAATCATGCCGAATACTCAGATGGGTGGAGCAGTTCATTTTGCCGCAGCAATGCAAGCGGGAGTCAGGGAGTTGGAAATTCTGCACGAGTCATCAACTATTAGTCGCTACGTCACTCTTAGTTTGGGGGTAGCAACCACGATTCCTACTTTTGAATCTGAACCCTCATCTTTAATTGTGGAAGCAGATAAGGCTCTTTACAAAGCAAAAGCAGAAGGGCGAAATCGCATTATTCTTAAGCAAATGCTTGGTTGATAATGTTGGGCAATGGGCATTGCCCCACTATCTAAGAAGGATAAACTGGCAAAGTGAAATGGAACCATGCTCCGCCGGTAGGGGCAGAATCTACCCAAATTTGACCGTAGTGTGCGCGGACGATGCGTTGGCACAAACACAAGCCAATGCCATAACCTTCTGTGGCTTCATCGCGTTTTAGCCGAAAGTGGTTTTCAAAGATGCGATCGCGGTTTTCTTCAGGAATACCAGGACCATTATCACCAATACTAAATTGTACTTTTTGAGTAGTGCGGTGCAATCCACAAACGCTAATCTTACCGTCCATTGGGGTGTATTTAATCGCATTATCTAAAAGATTTACCAACACTTGGCGGATGCGTTCTGGATCGGCATACACATAAGGTAAATCTTGGGGGATATCTATTTCTACTTGTTGGGATTTGGCAATGTAGCGATCGCCTAATTCATCTAATACATCTAAACAAACCTTGCCAAGATTTGTCTTTTGTGGTATGATAGGGAGTTCTGTTTCAGTTCCTCGACCAACTGCCAAAAGGTCAGCTATCATCCGGTTAATTGTGCGAGTTTGACTGCGGGCTTGCTTGAATAAATGTACAGCCATAGCTGGTTTGAGGCGATGGAATTGACCGATATCAGGATTGTAATTAGATTGCAAAGTTTCTAAAGCGATCGCTGTAGCAGTTAGCGGATTGCGGAGATCATGAGCTAACATAGCGATTACTCGGTCTTTAAACTGTATTTGCTCTTGGAGTTTTTCTTTTTCCTGTTTCAAGCGAAAAATTTCATCCGAGAGTTGAATTAGTTCAGCTTTATCGACAACTGAAGAAATAGAAGTTATACTTGATACCACATGAGCGCTTTCGTCAATAGCTTCTTGCAACTCATTCTCTAATTTTAAATAACTTTCGGCAATTACCGCTTGCCAGCGGGGCCACCAGGTTTTCAATTGGGCGATGATATTACTACCAGCGAGTATCTGCCTGGGGTCAGGACGGATTTTAATTAACGCTGGTGTTGCTACCAATTTAAAGTGTTCCGCCAAATAGGGTTGTTCCCCAACATCGACAATTTGAAGTTCAAATTTATACCCAGCCTGTAATTCTTTGAGAAAGGCACGTATTCGCAGTACTTGTTGTCGGGACTTTGGACGTCCATCGACAAATAGTAACAGCTGGAGTGGAGCCTCAGAGTAAATAGGCTGATCCTGGGAAACTTGCATGTAATCGTGTTTCAGCACTGGTAACAACCAAGCGACGCTTGAGAGAAATTAGAATAAACGGACAATTGTCGATGGTAGGAGCGTTTTTCTCAATTTAATATCTATTTTAGATTTTTCATGCTCCCATTCGATCTGCATTTTTAACATGAGACACATATTTTTCAGCTTTTTACTTCTTTTTTGGCTAATTTCTGTTCCGAGAAACACCTTAGCTGCTGAATATAAGCCAGAATCTTCCCAAAGTCCAAGTTCTGCATTACTGAGCGCGAGCAAGAGCTTTGATAAATCTGCCCGTTTGTTAGTCCAGCAGCAGATCAACTTGATTGCTCGCATAGAGCAAGCATTATCTCAACCTGATCCGAATCGGATGCGAGCTGTTCGGGGGCAATTAACAATTCAAGTTAAAGCCGTAGAAGGTTTTCTTAAATACCAGTACAATAGCCCGAAAGCCTTATGTACTCCAACGGATTCTTCTACGAGATTGCCCTTACCTGAAAATTTAACGGTAGAACAAATACAAATATATTGTTCTTTGTACGCTTCTAGTTCCCAATTGTCAAACCTTGCTCCATTATTAGATAGGTTGTTATCTCGACGGGGAGAGTTGGCGTTAGTACGAGAGCTACCACTAGTATCTGGGGAACGACAATCAGATCCGGTGCTTTCCATCGCACTCACGCAGTATCCTAACTTGGGAAAACCAGCGATACCTTTTTCCACATGGGAAGCGATACCACCAAGTCCACCACAAATAATCGGTAGAACTGCGAAAACAGCCATAGCTGATTATGTACCACCACGGCAACCTGCGATCGCACCTCCACCAGAAGCGTTGACTACTATAGAAACTGCCAAGCAGCTCTTAAGCGCAGCACAAGCAGCATTTTCCCCGGATATAAAATTTAACGATCCGAGGGAAACTTTTACTAAACTTGATCGTTTTGCCTACGATATCGACCCTCAAGAGCCGCAGATTTACGCAAAGTTTCTCACTTCACCTAATACTGGTATTTTTCGCGTCTTGCCGCATACAGCTTACAATCGTCCACTGAATACACTCCAGAATCGATTGCAACCTAGCATTAGCGATCGCTATCCTTTTCCGTCCTTGGGTGAGGCTAAAGGCGGATTTACCCCTAGTTTAGCACTTATGATGGTTGGCGATAACTTTGGGTTAAAGCAACAAGGACTAAATTACAACTTTATGGTGAACGTCGGCGATATCCCCTTAGAAAAATTGGATGCAAGCTTGAAAAATGTTTCACCGCAAACGCGAGAATTTTTTCTGAACTATCAGCCTCCCAAGCAATTGCAGGCACTGCAAGTAGAGCAACGGCGGTTTTTGAGCCAGAAAAACCAGAACTTGAATCATCAAATAATTTTAGCTGATGCTTCATCAGAATTGAACCGTACTTATTTAGTGCGATCGCTACAGTTCCAATTACCAGAGATAATTGTAAGTGGTCAGCCTCTAACCCCAATCCAGCGACGCCACCTTGACCAATTACAACAAATGCACAGCAGTGACATCATTTTCGCATTCCGTCCGGTTCGTCGGCGTTCTGATGGCAGCTACACAGTTCTCTGGCGAATTCTCAATCAGTTACCCGCACCGCAAATTGAAGATTTAGAGAACTACATCAAATTTTAACCTACCTACGTAGCTTTTTCATTTTAAGTCCGCGCAGGCGGACTTCGTTTGTTTAGCCGCGACTTCAGTCGTCGGGTCATCTTTTGAAAGCGAAAATGTTACTTTAGCAGCATCTACGGGAACACTCTAACTATAACTATCCCTATCGCTACAGTTTACCTAAATATGAAAATATTAATTCAACACCGTCATAATGAAAACGAAATTAGTGGTGTTTTAACTTATATTAAATCGATTATTCCCGAACTCGAAGCCAGAGGAATCGAAGTCAAAACTATATCTACAAAACAAGACAATATCGCCAAATGGTTTAGTTATATTGCTTCGGCAGATATAGTCCACATGAATTCAAATGACTTATCTTTTACCTTGCTATGTAAAGCTTTGCAGAAAAAGATAATTATTAAATACCATTATTGTCTTTATCAATCTACTCATACTATTTACGAGCCGATGAAGTTAGCACAACGGCTGAAAACCGAATTTAAACAAACATTACCCAAAGCTAACTACCCATTGAAGTGGAAATTACACACTTTTGTCAAATGGACACGCCTATTAACTCGTCTTTCTACTGCACTATTAGCCGATTCTCATACAGCTTGCAGCAATTTTTTGGGAGAATCTTCTGCCTTTCCTTGGTCAGTCCATACTATATATAATCCGATTGAAATCAAGTCAAAAAACCAACTAAAAACTAAAGAAAATTTATCTCATCCATATAAATTTATTTTTGTCGGCAGATTAGCTACAGACAAAGGCGTAGATATTTTATTAAAAGCAGCGCGTATTTTACAAGATGAAAATAAAGAATTTCAAATTATCATAATTGGCGATGGCGGACAATCTCAGGAATTAAAACAACTAACATCTGATTTAGAAATTGCCAACAAAGTTAATTTTTTAGGTAAACTTCCTCAAAAAGAAGTACTTCTAAAAGTTCAAGATGCTTTGGCTTTAATTGCTCCTTCTCGTTGGCAAGATCCAGCACCTTATGTAGTGCAAGAAGCCTCTAGCGTTCAAACCTGCTCCATTGTCTCAAAAATGGGAGGATTGCCCGAAGTCGCAGGAGCGCACAGCCTATTTTTTGAGAATGAAGATGTAGAAGGATTAGCCAAATGTATGGGATACTGTTTAGATAATCTGGATGAAGCAATTAACCGGGGTTTCCAGTCTAGCCAATACGTTGCGGAAAAGTTTTCGGCAGGACGTGCTGTTACTCGACTCCTGGAAATTTGCCGTGAACTTACTCCCAAGGCATTGGTAACAAAATCTGATACTTAGATAGATATCGACCGAATTTAATTATGAGTTGCCCGAAACCCTTGATTTAGATGTAGCATTGCTACGTCTCTACGTCTAAGGCTACCAGATGTCTAATAAATTCTCGACCGAATTTAATTATGAGTTGCCCGAAACCCTTGATTAGACGTAGCAGTGCTACGTCTCTACGTCTAAGGCTACCAGATGTCTAATAAATTCTCGACAGTCTGCGCTAGTGTAGGAATTGACACTTGTTTTGTAATTTCCTGTGGTGCTTTGTAAACGTCCAACTGTATTTCTGAGTTTGGCTGTTTTACTCTCGTCGTTAACAGCTTGTGCTAACAGTCCTGTTGCCAAAAATCTTCAGGACTCTTTGGCAGCAGATCCCAGACTGGAAAATAACTCTGTTATTTTTGGCAAAGCGAAGCAAACCGAACCGCAACAACTTCCCGAACCAACAGTTAAGTTACCTGCTGATTTTCCCGCTACTATTCCGCTTTATACCAATGCCCAACTACAAGAAGTTACACCCTCAAGCAATGGTGCATCAACTCGTTGGCTGAGTTCTGACCCCAGTAACATAATTGAAGACTTTTATCGCAATCAATTTCAGGCAAATAATTGGCAGATTTTACAACAACCTACAGACCAACAGGCTAATGTTTTTACAGCCCAGGGGAATGATTTACAAATTAAAGTTTCCATACAGCCGAAATCAGTCACCAACCCAGCACCGAATCAACCCCAGACAAATACTGAATTATTGATTTCCTATGAAGGTAATGTCACAGCAACGGCACAACCTACACCAACAATAACACCTAGCGAAACTAATAATAACGTTCCTCAAACTGGTGATTCACAGTTTATTGGACCTGTGCCACCTGTAAATGTAGCATCACAGCCAGCAAGTACGCCAGAGAATAATAATACAACGTCAGAATTTAGCGATTTAAATAAAGTACCGCCAGAATTGCGGCAACACATCGAAGATTTGGCAGCATTGGGCGTTTTGTCTGTACAATCAAATGTAGCTAAAAGCAATACCGCGACAAATCAGTTTGAACCGAATAAAATCATTACTCGCAAAGAATATGCTCGTTGGTTAGTAGCGGCGAATAATGCGATGTATGCTAATAATCCAGCGAAACAGATTCGTTTGGCATCGGAAAGCGCACAATCAGCTTTTAGTGATGTGTCGAAAACTAATCCTGATTTTGGACAAATTCAAGGTTTAGCGGAAGCTGGTTTGATTCCAAGTCCTTTGTCTGGAGATTCTGTAGAAGTTTTATTCCGTCCTGATGCACCTTTGACGCGGGAACAGTTGATTTTGTGGAAATTACCCCTAGATACCCGTCAAGCTTTACCAGGGGCAAATTTAGACGCGGTGAAGCAAACTTGGGGTTTTCAGGATGTGGGGAAAATTGACCCGAAAGCTTTACGCGCTGTGTTGGCAGATTTTCAAAATGGCGAACAATCGAATATTCGGCGGGTATTTGGTTATACGACGCTGTTTCAACCTAAAAAGCCGGTGACACGGGCTGAAGCGGCAGCGGCTTTGTGGTATTTTGGTACTCAGGGTGAAGGAGTATCGGCGAGTGATGCGTTGAAATTAAAGCGATCGCCTCAGCAATAGCAATCTTAAAGTGGGCAAAACACTGCCCGCTTTACAATTACTTTACAAAATAGTTCTAATTTATAAAAAACACTTAAAGATAAACCTGAGTAATAATTCTATTTACCATGTTAGAGGGTATTCTGTAAAGGGATAGTGAGGGTGAAACTACGCAAACTCATCTGATGCTGAACATCGAAGAAATACACACTTTAATTTAATCGTTGTTTTTTTTAGTTTTTTCCAGTTACAAAATATTAAATAATCATGAAAAAAGAACTTGTAGCTACAGGATTTATAGTTTTCTGTTTCACTTTACCGCAAAGAGCGATCGCTGCCAAGTTTGATGCGCTTTATGTATTCGGTGATAGCATCTCTGATACAGGCAATACTTTCACCGCTACACAAGGACAAATACCCGTCCCTAGAGTCAATAATTCCAACCGTCCGGCTTATTTTCAGGGACGTTTTTCTAATGGTCCAATTTGGGTAGATTATTTCGGTTCGCAGATAAATCAACCAGGATTAACACCCACACCTTTTGTTACTCTCCTAGCCAATCCGAATATTGTTCCTACAGATGGCGTTAATTTCGCTTTCGGTGGTGCCCAAACAGGTATAGCTAGTTCTTTTCCCGGTTTTCAAGATAACATACCCGGAGTGCTGGGGCAAGTTGGTTTATTGAGGCAAAATTTGCCAGTTGATCCAAATGCTCTTTACTCTGTATTTGGTGGCGGAAATGATTATTTCGCAGGTAACACAAATGTTAATCAAGTAATTCAGAATTTAACTAATTCAATCGGCTCTCTGGCTCAAGGAGGAGCGAAAAATTTCCTAGTATTTAACTTACCTGATTTGGGCGAAAGTCCTTTTGGAAAAAGCTTAGGTTTTTCCGATCAATTAAATCAATTGACACAAGTCCACAATCAGCAATTAGCATCAGCTATCAGCAGCCTTCGCACCAGCAACCCAGATTTAAATATCTATTCTGTTGACATTAATACCCTCTTTAATACAGTCAGAGCTACTCCATCTCAATTTGGTTTTAAGGATGTAACAACTGCTTGTGTAACAGGTAACTTTCAGCAAGTCACAAATATCTGTAATAATCCAGATGATTTCTTATTCTTTGATGATATCCATTCCTCCTCACGCTTTCAGAACTTAATCGCACAAACAGCACTGGCAGCAGTTAATGGTAAAACTATTCCCGAACCTTCGGCAGCGTTGGGGATGTTAGCGCTTGGTGCTTTGAGTGCAGTGGGAATGCTGAAGCGGAAAGTAAAATCAACAAGTGGAGTTGTTGAGGCAGCATCTAAAATCAGATAAATACTTCATTTTTGGCATTGGTTAATGAAAGGACTGAAGAGGTTGCGCTTTATTCATTCATTCGCCCCTCCCTCAGGCTGGAAGCCGCTGGCTCTACGAGCAAAGCCCGCCTACGCGGGCTAATTAAATGTATCTTCATACAGAAACGGTATTATTACGAATCTCGCGTAATCGGTATATTTAACCAATCGCTTAATTCATGGGCTAGCCATTCGAGTTCAACTTCAGATTTGACAATACCATTATTAATACCTATTTCATACTTCTGGACTCCTGCCCAAATATCTAATTGTGCCGACACTTGAAAGCGGTTTCCTTCTGAGTCTTTAGTAAAGTGATTGGAAGTGTAAACCAACTTAGTAATATCTTGTGTTAGCGATGGACGCTGATAAAATTTAAATCCAAATATCTTGGTTGTGAAGGCAATTTGCTGCTTTGTCAAACAAAATCCGGTACTTTTGAATAAAGGGAACAATAGCAAAGATGCAAGATGAAAGCCAGCACCCCAAAAAGGAAGGGAGAATAAGCCAAAGATAACATTGATAGGAATTGGAGCGGCAAGAGCGGCAGTTGTCCAAAAAAAGATAAATGAATTCCAAGCAAGAGCAAATAAACCTGTAAACACCATCGATGACTGAAAGCCAGCCGGCGGAACGAGAATTAACAGTGAATCTCTATCTTTAGTAAGTTGAATTTTACTACCATTTGGTTTAGCAAAAGCTAAAGCACTAATTCTTGGTTGTGAATCATCCAAAGCTGCAAGTGCAACAGTCGCAGAATTTAAACGCTTTTCTAAACTCGGTTCAATCATCCACCGCAACCAATCAGTAAAGGCGGGACTGAGATTAGCGATATGCTCAAAAGATATGCGAAAATCATGAATGGGTAAATCTGCTGGGTGAGTCCCCGTAACCAAATAAATTAACGTTGCACCTAAACTATAAAGGTCAGAAGCGCACGTTGTGCGATCGCCAAATTGTTCAGGTGGCATATAACCGTATGTTCCTACCACAGTCCGAGTTCCGCTTTCTTTAGCAACAGTCTGTACCGAGCCAAAATCTACAAGGTAGACAATACCAGCACTATTACTAGCACGAGCGCCCAATAAAATATTACTAGGCTTAATATCGCGGTGAATTACTCTTGGATGCAAAGAGTGCAAGTAAATCAGAATCTCTAAAAGCTTTTGAGCAATTTCTTTTACTTGGGCTTCCGTAAAACTACGTCCTGCTTTTAAATGTTGCTCTAAAGTTTGTGCCGGAATATAAGACTGTACTAAAGCAAACCCTTTAATAGAAGGTGAATTTACCTCAAAATAGTCTAGATAGCGAGGAATACAGGGATGAGACAACGATTTTAACGTTTCGGCTTCGCGTTCAAACAACTTGAGATCGTCCCATTGAAAATCACTGTTAAAAGAAAGTAACTTGATTACAACTAATTCCTCAGTTTCCAAATTACGGGCTAAAAGCGATCGCCGTCCCGCCTTTTTTCCTAATTGTTGCTGAATTTGATAGCGATCGCCTAATATTTGACCATTCATGACAAAAAAGAAGGTAAAGGGCTTTAATGACGGGAAAAGGTTAAAGGAAAGAAAAGAAAGTTTTTTTATTCCCTTCCCCCTTTCCCTGCCCCTTTCCTTTCCCCTTTTAATTTAATTGTAGAATCCTACTATGCCCTCCCAACTTTGGCCCTACATTACTGCTGGTATTCCCGATGAGTTGTTTGAGAGCTTACCCGGAATTCCTCTTTCACAGCGCGAAATTCGGCTGTTGTTGATAGCTCAACTGCGCCTTTTACCCAATTCAGTGTTGTGGGATATTGGCGCGGGAACAGGTACAATTCCGGTAGAAGTTGGTCTGTTGTGTCCTGAGGGGCAGATTATCGCTGTAGAACGAGATGAAGAGGTAGCCAACTTGATTCGACGCAACTGCGATCGCTTTGAAGTGAAAAATGTTGAAGTCATTGAAGGTAATGCTCCAGAGTGTTTGCATAATTTGAAAGAGAAACCTGATCGCGTCTGCATTGAGTCTGGACGTTTCATCCAAGAAATTTTGCCAGCAGTTTGGAATTATTTACCATCATCCGGTCGAGTTGTCGCCACAGCTGCTAGTCTAGAAACTCTGTATGCTATTTCTCAAAGCTTTTCTCAACTCCAAGCTCGGAATGTTGAAGTTGTCCAATCGGCAATAAATCGCTTAGAAACACGCGGCTATTCCCAAACTTTTGCTGCCGTCGATCCCATTTTTATCCTCAGTGGTGAGAAACTAGACTAAATCTGAAGGCTGTTCGCTCCGCGTCTCCAAAGGAGAAGGATAAAGGATAAATAATAACCAAACTTCAAACTTCATCCTTTTCACTTCACACTTACTTATATCTATGCCTTGGTCTCGAATTATTAGTGGAATTGTAGCGATCGCCGTTGCTTTAGGTGCAACCCTTTTAGGGGGTTGGTATTTTACTATAATGTTTGCGGTGATTATCTTTTTGGGTCAAAAGGAATATTTTGAGTTAGTACGAAGCAAAGGTATCGTTCCTGCGACTAAAACGACTCTTGTTGCCAGCCAAGTTTTGTTAGTGATTTGTACTCTTAATGGCTCTTTAGCTGATGCTGTTACACCATTAGCCGGCACATTTATTTGTTTTTACTTATTGTTTCAGCCGAAGATGGCAACGATCGCTGATATTTCCGCTTCGATTATGGGGTTATTTTACACTGGTTATTTGCCGAGTTACTGGGTAAGGTTGCGGGGAATTGATAGCTCAAGTATCAAAAATCTACCTTTAGGTAGTTACTTACCCCCAGATTGGCTAGATCTTATTCAAAAAGGAAATTTTGATTTATTACCACAAGGTTTGACAGCAACAGCGCTGACCTTCCTCTGCATTTGGTCAGCTGACATCGGTGCTTACACTTTCGGCAAATTTTTCGGCAAAACTCCCCTATCTGATATTAGCCCGAAAAAAACCGTTGAAGGAGCAGTATTTGGCATTGGCGCCAGCGTTCTCGTAGCCGTGGTAGGAGCTTATTTTCTGAATTGGTCAAAACCTCCTTTGACTGGTATAGCACTGGGTTTGCTCATTGGGATCGCTAGTCTTTTGGGCGATCTCACCGAATCCATGCTCAAACGCGATGCTGGAGTAAAAGATTCAGGGCAATTAATCCCAGGTCATGGCGGCATCTTAGATCGTACTGATAGTTATATTTTTACCGCTCCTTTAGTTTACTACTTCGTCACACTTATATTGCCATTGTTAGGGACTAGAGGCTAGGGGCAATGCCCCATGCCCAATGCTGTCAGGAAAAATCAACAATAATTATTTTAAGTTTTTAATTCTTAATCATTAGGGATTAACGTTAATCCGTCCGTGACAGACTAATTTACCTGGGATCAGCGTTAATTCTTGGATATCCACATCTGAACCTAGATCCAGATACTGTCCTTGATTCACCTCTGTAAGCATCGCTGTGCCGTGTTTTATTTGGATTTGTGACAATTGTAATTCATGAGCGCTGAGTAATTCTAGGCTGACACTCATCTCAATGGTGGTGGGATTGGTTACATCTGTATGAATTCCGCAAAGTATCAATTTATTCTTCGCAAGAGAAATTGTTTGCCAAGTTGTTGGCTTGGAATTTTGGCTGTGTTCTGGTAATAGTTTTATCAGTAGATCATTTAAAGCAGTCGCTAATAATTCTGATGAGAGAGAGTCATTAAGATCCTCCTCGTTTAGGATTACCTCCCCAAGTACTGGTACTGTTTCCAAAAGTCGCAGTGGTTGTCCCTTGAGTAGTGCGCCGATGTTTATCCTTATATTTTCTGCCTTGAGTAAAATTTGTGTCAGATGGAGACCTTGATAAATTGCATGAGTAGCAAAAATAGATACTCCAGGAATGCGACCAGAAAGAAGTTGCCGATCGCTTGCTTGAATTTCCACATCCAGTTGGGATATCTGGCTGACTTGCGATCGCAACCACAGCGAGAGTGCTGTTTTTAGTACATTGCTTATGATGCGTATTTTCTGGGGATTTTTGGGTGATGAATTTTCTTGATGCATCTAATCAACTTTTTGATAAATATATATATGACAAGCAACTCAGCGCTAAAACAGAATTCAACTGTAACATTTGTGGCTATCACCAAGAAAGTGCAACTATTATAGATAATTTAATCCTTCCACAAATAATAAGTAATTTCCACATGGAGGAAAGGTTACAAAAAATTTTATCTAAATGGGGCATAGCCTCAAGGCGGGAAGCCGAAGAAATGATTAGACTTAAGCGGGTGCGAATTAATGGCGCATTGGCGCACTTAGGTCAAAAAGCTGACCCGCTCACAGATACCATCACAGTAGATGACAAGCCGATATCTGGGCTTGTGCGTCCAACTTTAATTTATCTGCTACTACACAAACCAGCCGGAATAGTTTCCACCTGCGACGATCCCCAAGGACGACCAACAGTCCTGCATCTACTACCGAAAGAATTAAGAGAAAATCAGGGCATTCATCCAGTTGGTCGTTTAGATGCATACTCAACAGGGGCATTAATACTGACAAATGACGGAAACTTAACATTTGGGTTAACTCATCCCAGCCACAGTATTCCTAAGACTTATCGTGTTTTGGTAAAAGGTCATCCTCCAGAATCAGTGTTACAAAAATGGCGTCAGGGTGTGATGCTGGAGGGTAAAAAAACGCGATCGGCGCAAGTGCGTCTAAAAGAAAGTTTGGCAGATGAAAGCTGCCTAGAAATTGTTTTAAAGGAGGGAAGAAATCGTCAGATTCGCCGTGTAGCCGAACTGCTGGGATACCCAGTGATTAAACTACACCGCACAGCCATAGGTCAAATTCAATTAGAAAAGCCCGGAGAACCTTCCTTAGCTGAAGGTTCCTATCGTTCCCTAAAAGATGATGAGATTCGCTTTTTGCAGCAGCAAATTAAGCACATACCTATTAATGATTCCGCTGGGTTTAGGAGCATCAAACAATGATGAAATTACAAAAAAGCAAGGATGATAATCAACCAATAGTTTCTGTGGAGCAATTACGAGCCGAAAAATTGGCAGAATTGGGTGGTCAACTTTGGGTAAAGCGTACTGAACAAGGTTTATCCTTAGATGAAATGGTCGCATTAACCATGATTTCCCGTCGATTGTTGCAAGCGATCGAAGAAGGTAATTTAGATAATTTGCCAGAACCAATTTATATTCGCGGTTTCATTAGCCAATTTGCTGATGCACTGGGGTTGGATGGAGCGGAATTTGCTAAAAGTTTCCCCGTCGGCTCAAATCGCGTTAACCTTACACCTGGTTGGAAACCTACACCCTTCGGTCAATTGCTGCGTCCTGTTCATCTTTATGTGCTTTACATCGGTTTGATTATCTGTTCTGTTAGCGGCTTGTCTCAATTGTTGAATAATGCCGCAATCCAAGCGAACAATAGCCAAAGCACCGAAACAGCACAGATTCAGCCGAAACAAATACCTACTGTGCAAATTCAACCTGTTAGCAATATCACCAGCAACGGAGAAACGGTGCAGATTGGTGTCACCTTAAAGGAGAAATCTTGGATTCGCGTAGTCGCTGATGGCAAAACTCAATTTGAAGGGGAATTGCCAGAAGGAACTCAACGCATTTGGAAAGCTCAAGATCAACTGACAGTCAGAGCCGGCAACGCTGGGGGTGTGTTGGTAAGTGTCAATAAAGAGCAAGCCAAGCCAATGGGAGATATTGGGAAAGTCAAAGAAGTCATAGTTGCTGCTAAGGCTGGAATTTGATTTGAGGTGAGGAGGGGGAGAGGGAAAAGGGGACAAGGTGACAAGGTGAATTTCTCCCCCTGCCTCCCCTGCCTCCCCTGCCTCCCCCACTCCCCACTTACTTCACTTGCGGAGCGCGACTGTAAAGGGTGGTGAGTTTTTTCAGCTTTGACCTTAATTCATGGGTTAAAGCTTCTGATTGATATCGCCATTCCCAGTTACCTTCGGCAACACTAGGGGTATTCATCCGTCCTTGGCTATCTAATCCTAAAAAATCTTGTAAGGGGATAATTGCCTGATTCGCTACAGAACTTAAGGCAAGTCGAATTAAATCCCAGTGAATACCTTCAGGACTGACAGAACCTAAATAAAGCAATAAGTTTTGCTTTTCGTAATCCCCAGCTTGATTGAACCAGCCTATGGTTGTGTCGTTGTCGTGGGTGCCTGTGTAAACTACGCAATTGCGATTGTAATTGAATGGTAAAAAGCCATTACCAGGATCGGAACCAAAGGCAAATTGCAAAACTTTCATCCCAGGAAACTCAAATTTGTCTCGCAGCGCTTCTACCTCCGGGGTGATTACTCCTAAATCTTCTGCCAAGACTGGTAGCTTGCCTAATTTTTGTTTGATTTCCTCAAATAATTTGTCTCCCGGAGCTTTGATCCACTCTCCGTTTATGGCTGTTTCTTCACCTTGTTTAACAGCCCAATAAGCTTCAAATCCGCGAAAGTGGTCAATGCGAATTACATCTATGTAATCCAGCATTGCTTCAAAGCGCTTCACCCACCATTTAAAGTCTTGTTTTTCTAATTCATCCCACTTGTAAACTGGGTTGCCCCACAATTGACCGGTGGCGCTAAAGTAATCTGGTGGAACTCCAGCCATTAGCGAAGCTTCTCCTGTCTTTTCATCTAAGGAAAAAATATCCGGATTAGACCAGACATCAGCGCTGTCGTGAGCTACGTAGATGGGGATATCACCAATAATTTCTATCCCAGCCATGTTGGCGTAGTTCTTCAACTCAGACCACTGGCGGAAAAATTCATATTGGGTGTATTTGTAATAAAAAATCTCCGCGTCCATTTCTCGTCGAGCTCGATCCATTGCTTCTGGTTTACGCTGACGCACTTCTGGCTCCCAACTATACCAACTTCCGCCTGCGTTAGCATCTTTCAATGCCATAAATAAAGCGTAATCATCCAGCCAATAAGCTTTGATGTCACAAAAACCAGCAAATTCTTTTTGTTGTGTGGGTGCTGCTTGGGTTTTAAACTTCTCGCAGGCTTTCTTTAATAGCCCAACCTTAAATGGTACAACTTGCTCGTAGTTAACTTTATTGGGATCAAATTCTGGTAAATTAGCAAGGTCTTCTGATGATAGCAAACCTTGCTCTAGAAGCTTTTGGGGGCTGATGAGTAGAGTGTTCCCTGCTACTGCTGAATAAGAAGCATAAGGAGAATTACCGTAACCAGTTGGACCTAATGGCAGAACTTGCCAATATTGTTGCTGAGTTTCTCTCAAAAAATCAATAAAGCTGTAAGCCTCTACCCCTAAGTCACCAATCCCGAATCGACTGGGAAAGGATGTGGGATGAAGTAAAATACCGCTGGATCTGAAAAAAGGCATTGCTTTACCTAAATTATGGGAAGATATGATTGTCACTACACGAGCTCGCGATCGCATAGAATTTATCACGTAATAGTAGTTTGTTGTTGGTTGACAAGAAACTTCTAACAGAAGCGATGAATCGCGTCTCTACTTTTAACCATGTCTTACCGCAATCCGGCTCCGACAGTTGATATCATCATCGAATTGGTCGATCGCCCTCATCGCCCAATAGTGTTAATCGAAAGACATAATTCTCCTTTAGGTTGGGCAATTCCTGGTGGTTTTGTTGATTATGGGGAAAGTGTGGAGGTGGCAGCGCGGCGGGAAGCCCTGGAGGAGACGGGTTTGCAGGTAGAATTAATTGAGCAATTTTTGGTGTATTCTGACCCGAATCGCGATCGCCGTCAACACACAATAAGCATTGTGTTTTTAGCGACAGCGAGGGGTGAACTAAATGCGGGGGATGATGCGAAAAGTGTAGGGATATTTGAGTTTTGGTGTGTGCCTGGTAATTTATGTTTTGACCACGATCGCATTTTGCGCGATTATTGGCATTATCGGCATTATGGTATACGTCCCAGGTTGGGGTAGAGTAACGAACCGCCAAGTCGCCAAGGGCGCAGAGGAGAGAAGATGAGTAAGAGGGTGATTAGGACTACTGATGCACCGGCGCCGGTGGGTCCTTATAATCAAGCGATCGCTGTTTCTGGTGATTTGGTGTTTGTGGCAGGGCAAATTCCCCTTGATGCAGCTTCGGGGGAGATTGTTGGGGTGAGTGATGTGACGCGGCAAACACAGCAGGTGATGGCGAATTTGGAGGCGATTCTGAAAGCTTCTGGGGCGGGGTTTGATGATGTGGTGAAGACCACTGTGTTTTTAGCTGATATGAATGATTTTGCAGCGATGAATGCTGTTTATGCTTCGTTTTTTGATGAAGCGATCGCGCCGGCGCGTGCTTGTGTACAGGTGTCGCGTTTACCTAAGGATGTTTTGGTGGAGATTGATTGTATCGCGGTGATTTAAGGGTTTCAAACCCCTTAAATCAAGGACGCGCATTCCTGACTGCGATCGCTTGTTAAACTTGAGGAGAGCAGTAAACAAGTCAAAAAAACAATGGATATACAGGCTATAAAAGAACGAATCGCTGTAGTAGAAAGCAAACGCGAGTATTTGCTGAGTCTCTTGGAGCAGCCAAACTTGGGAACTTTAAAAATTGATGTAAATCAGGCTTTAGAAGAAATGGATGATTTAATAGACGAATTTAGACGCACCTTTCCACAAACAGAAAGCAATTAAGCGGACTTCTGCGACGATATAATACTAAATTACGTCGGTTGAAGCATGAATTTAGACTTCAATCGACGCCTTTAAACGTTACCATATTTCCTAAATATCTGTTGTTCGATTTCCCACTGGGTTTATGTATTGTGCAACGGATCGATCGCTTGCACGCTGCCCTAATTGCTTAACCAAATCAATTAGTTCCCTAGTGGGTACATCTTTTTTGCAGAAAGCATCCAAACTACTCATTGCTTTTTTATCGAGCAACCTCGCGTCTTCCACTGAAGAATAAGCAATGATTTGAGTCTCAGGGGAAATTGCTTTAATATGACCAGAAGCAGACCAACCATCCATCACTGGCATTTGTAAATCTAAAACAATCACATCTGGTTGGTGACGCTTAACCATTTCCACTGCTTCTAGACCATTACTGGCTAAACCTATAACTTCAATATTTTCTTGGCACGAAAAAACCAATTGCAATGTTAAACGAGTCAATTCGTGATCGTCAACCACTAAAATACGTACAATAGAAGATTTACAAGATAGCATTAACATTAAAGGGAACCACTAAGTACTATAACTTTTATAGTTTATGAGAAGTAGTAGTGGCACTGTCTCTATCTTATGGTTGAATAATTGCTATGTATTTATAGATATTAATCAGATCGCTGAAGCCAAAATTAAAGTTTTATTAAAAAACTTGCGAAATGCAAGTTATCTATGTTTTCGGAAATGTTTTGAATCGATCATATTTTAGGCAATGCTATTTGAGCGCAATGCCATAGACATAAGAATTTTTTGTGAGTGAGATTCTGGACAATCCTCACCTGGATGACGTTGAATATAACTGCCATCAGGCTGTAAATCCCAAGCTTGGCGGTTATCTGCCATCATAATTCCTAAAACTTCTTGCAAATCTTTCGCAATATCTGGTTCTCGGACTGGAGTAATTACTTCTACCCGACGATCCAAATTGCGACCCATCCAGTCAGCGCTACCGATGTAAATTTCTTCTTCTCCATTGTTATGGAAGTAAAAAATACGAGAATGTTCCAAAAAGCGTCCGACAATACTAATAATGCGAATATTTTCACTGATATCTTTAAGACCTGGGCGCAAACAACAAACACCGCGCACAATTAAGTCAATTTGCACTTTAGCGCGAGAAGCTTCGTATAAAGTGGCAATAATTTGAGGATCTACTAAAGAATTCATTTTAGCAACAATGCGCCCAGATAATCCATTTTGAACATGATGAATTTCGCGATGAATTAGAGCCAAAAAGCGATCGCGCATATTCACCGGGGCAACTAACAACTGACGATAAGACTTTTGCCGAGAATATCCAGTCAAAAAATTAAACACATCTGTCACATCAGCACCTAATTCTTCCCGACAGCTGAACAACCCAAAATCTGTGTAAAGTCGGGCAGTTTTCGGGTTATAATTACCAGTACCAATATGCACGTAGCGCATAATCCGGTCGTGTTCGCGGCGCACCACCAGAACAATTTTACTATGGGTTTTCAGACCTACCAAACCATAGACAACGTGAACACCAACTCTTTCTAATCGTCTTGCCCAATAAATATTATTTTCTTCATCAAACCGCGCTTTGAGTTCCACCAATACAGATACTTGCTTACCATTTTCAGCAGCATCAATTAAGGCATTAACTATTGGTGAGTCACCAGAAGTGCGGTAAAGAGTCATTTTAATCGCCAATACGCCTGGATCGTGTGCCGCATGGGTAATAAAGCGTACTACCGAGGTAGTAAAAGATTGATAGGGATGGTGTACGAGTAAATCGCGTTCTCGAATCACCGCAAAAAAGTCTCTGCCATCCTCTACCGCTGACATACCTGGTTCTACAGTTGCTTCCTTAATTCGCTGTAAACGTGGGTGTAATACAGATTGCCACGGTTCATCTTTGAGTTCTGGCAGCGGTAATGCCATAAAATACATTAAATCCCGCAGTCCCAAAAGACCGTCTACTTCATAAACATCGCTTTCTGCTAATTCTAAATCTAGCATTAGTCGCGATCGCACGCTTTCGGGAGTTTGGGATTGAATTTCTAGCCGTACCGGACTTCCCCCAAAGCGGCGTTTTCGTAATTCTTGTTCAATTGCTAACAACAAATCGTCAGCTTCATCCTCTTCTAATGCCAAATCAGCATCGCGAGTAATGCGGAAAGGATGATATTCTTGAATAGTCATGCCTGGAAATAGAGATTCCAGATTATGAGCTATAGCCTGTTCTAAAGGTACACCAGTCCAATTCGCAGGTTGTCCGTCGTGGTGAATTCCCAACTCTGGCGGTAAAGACAAAAATCGTGGTAAGACTTTCGGACTCGGTACTTTGACTCTAGCAAAAAATTCTTCCTCAGTTTCTGGGTTTTTAATCACAACAGCCAGATTCAAACTGAGATTGGAAATATAAGGAAAAGGATGGCTTGGATCAACAGCAAGGGGAGTCAGAACTGGAAAAATTTGTTCGTTAAAATAATTATCTAGATAACTTCGCTGTTTTTGAGTCAATTGTATGTAATCCAAAATATGGATACCATGACTTGCCAGCTTAAATTTTAATATTTGCTCAAATTGTTGGTGCTGTTGCGTTACCGCAGGACGCAATCTTAAACTAATATCATCTAATTGTTGTTGCGGGGTGCGACCATCAGGAGTTAACAGACTGACTTTCGCTTCTACCTGCTGCTTTAAGGCTGCAACGCGCACCATAAAAAACTCATCCAGGTTAGAACCAAAAATTGCGAGAAATTTGAGACGTTCTAAAAGGGGTGTTCGCTCATCACAGGCTTCATGCAACACCCGACGATTAAACTCTAACCAGCTTAACTCGCGGTTAAGGTAATATTGTGGATCACTAAGACTTACTTGTTGAGCAATTTTCTTAGATTTTGACATGATTATTTAGGATAGACAGCAACCCATATAAATATAGATTAAATTGAGCGATCTTTTCTATCTTAGGACTTACGCAACTGGCACATAATCTTCTCGTAGTAGGCACTAAAGTGCCTAAAATAAGCGCTAAAGCGCTTACTACGAGTTTATATTTATGTTTTTCGTGTGACAGTTGCGCTCATTCCTGTATCTATAAGGAGACAAGGGGGATTTTAATTACTTTATGATGGTAAAATTTGAAATCCAGCTTGATAAAAATGATTATCTAAGGTTAAAGCTGTAACAATCTCTCGTTGTTGCATAACGATAAATGATAAACAATCAGTCAGAGAATAAGATTTATCTTTATACTTTTGAAAATATTCCCATCCCTGATTAAATAGAGTTTGATCAATTTCGATTAATTCTATATCAGGACTTTCCAATAATCGATTACCAACTTCAACTGCTTTATCATGAAGGTTTCGACTATTAAAAAAAGTAACAACTTCATCAAAAATGTATGTTGTTGTTATTAAAAAAGGTTTTACTTTTATTAAAGTAGCCCAATTTTGTAATACTTTTTCATGAGCATCTTCATTTTTGATTTCCAGAGCTAAAATATAGCTGGTATCTAAAAAGTAGATATTTTTCATGGGTTATAGAGATAATGATCGTGGTTAATTGCACCATCTTTTACATCACATTTCACAGGATTTGAACCTAAATCCCAAATAGAAGATGTTTCTTTGATGCTAGTAATAATAATTTTTCCATGCTCTTGAACAATCTCAAATTCTTGGTTTTCTCCTAATAGTTCTTTAGGAATTAATAAGCCTTTTTCTGTTGCTGTTAATTTCATGTTTAATTACCTCGATTGATTTTGTAAGTTAATCAAATGAATTTGCTTTGTAGCAGAGTAGGTAGATAATCCCTACTAAACTGAGAAAAAGATTATTTTAGGAAAGCTCTTGTATAGAGTTCTGCCTTATTGTACAGACCTGTCTATTGATTGGTCAACTTAAAACTAACTCTTCAGTTCCTAATCCCCCTTGTCCCTGTGTTTCATTTCTTCTTCGCTGCGGCAGAAATAGGTAATTGCAGATTTTGGTTATAAACAAACTCGCTCTTGATTTCGATTTGTTGTTTGGGTAAAGTATCGTTGGGGTTGAGTGAATCTTGGGGAGAAACCCGCAATGTATACTTACCAACAGGAACTCCATCAAGGCGATAAAGACCAAATTGGTCAGTCATCGCAGATAAAGCGCGGATACCGACAGAGTTGATAAGTTCAATTCGCACTCTTTCAATAGGCTGACCTGCTACATCGGTGATGCGTCCGGCTACACCGTATTCTAGTCTAAGGGGGAAATCTAATTTAGTGACAGCAGAGATAGCAACCTGAACGACTGTAGAGGTTTTCGGTACGGAGAGTTCTACAGGTAATTCGTCAGGTTCGAGTTCAACTATATAATTACCTTCAGGCAAGTTGCCGACAAAGAAATTACCACTGGAATCGGTTCTGGCACTACCAACACTTTGGTTGCGTTTATCGTACACGCGGATATTAGAGCCACTTAAATCAAACTTTTTGTTTTCACCTTGTACTACTAAGCGTCCAGCGATCGCCCCGCGATCTTTGCCAATACCGCTGTAGTTAGCAGGGGCAACTCGACCCCCGGCAAAAGATAAATCTGATACCAGTGATAAGCTCAGGCGATCGTCGCCAAATCCGCCAAAATTGCTTCTATTTCTACTTGGGATGCCTTGGTATTCAAGTCTGGCAAATAAGCCTGGAAGAACCTGCATACTAGCTCCTGCAAGTGGTCCTATTTCTCCATCTCTATATAACACTCCTAAGTTCCAACTGAGTGCTTTCAGGTCACTGGAGTTATGACCAATACCTATCGAGTAACGAGGTGCTGAATTGCCACCAAATTCATTACCAAAAGATAACTGATAAGTATCACTTAAGTTATAAGTTAAATCAGAAATATATGAATCACCATAAGTATTAAAAGACAATCTTGTTAATCTATTTGGCTGATAGAAAGCATTGAATAAATACCGTCCGTCAAAATCAGGTCTACCGTTTAAAGATAATGTTGAAAAAGGTCGTGCTGAAAAAGTAGGTAAAATGTAACTAGCAGAACCGCTATCATCTTTGCGATTGCGGGCAAGAAATCCTAAATTGAGAGTATTACCGAAGCGATATTTCAATTCCAAACTATGATTAAATAATTGTGTAGAATTTCTAAATAATCTATATCCTTCTGGTAATGATTGAGAATTAGCATTAATTTCCAATCTGTTTAACTGCACATCTAAATCTGCCGAGTAACCAACTTTATTAGCAGAAGTCCCAACACTTGCAGATAAAACAACTGGATTTGCCAAACGCCAAATTAAACCAGCTTGACTTTGCAACGCATTGGGAACCGCTTGGATTGAACTTTCAAAAGTTAAATTACTTGAAAGTCCTTGCCGCAATTGATAAAAACCAACTGGTTTTCCTTGATTCTCAGAATTTACATCTCCAAACAAACCATTTTGGACTAAATTTCCGCTAAAACCTAACCCACCTAACTGTACATTACCACCTGCGGGAAGTAGCAAATCAGAAGCATTAATTCTCACAGTACGAATTTCGCGGGGTACACGCAAATTGTTGCGATCAAAAATCAGAACTTCAATTTCATTGCTTTGACCGACAGGTAAATTAACATCAACAAATTCGTATAATCCATTAAATCCTACTTGCTGTTGGGCAACTACAGTTCCACCAACTCTTAGTTGTACAAAACTTGCAGGTTCGACTTTACCGCGAAAACTTTGTATAGGTCTAGACCGTCTTGATAAAAGCTCATTTGCACTATAACTATTACCAAAGCTTTCTTCTGGAAGATTGCTATAACCGAATTGGAAACCCGTTAAATCAATACCATTTAACAGGGGATGTAAGCCTACTTGTTGCCGTCCTAATTGATAAAGAAATCGACCGCTATGTTTATATAAAAAGTATTCAGAAATGTCTGGTTGGTCAACAAAGTTATTATCTAAACGCAAACGATATGCCCATCCCCCTAGTCTACCACCCAAAAGTGAAGAACTACGCAGGCTTGTATCTCCGCCATTAGTATCAATATTTAACTCTTGCCTAAAATTTGAAAGTCCGCTGCTAGGTGCAAAAAATTCTGGTTTTAAATCAGCCGTTCTTGATCGATATTGTCCGACACCTCCCCGCCAAGGTAAGTCTGTAAGCAAATTTAAATCAGCAGTGTTTAGGTCTACATTTATGCTTAATTCATCTTTAAGTGCAGACTTAATAATGTATGTAATACCATTAATTTGCTTCAGGGAATTCGATTGCAGCTTGACAACTCCTAAAGGAGTCTTTACTTGGGTTGCGGTATCAGTATTTTCTACTTTAAATCCAGCAATTTCCCCAAAGCTTTCTAGAGGAATTAGAAGAGTATTTCCCTGTTGAATAATATCGATTGTACCAACTTCTCGACCGTTGATAATTACACCCACCAAAAAAGGCTCATCGGGAGATTTGGCTAGCTGGATAGAACCTTTTCCAGTCAGCTTTTCTATTAACGTATTTCTGCTGTCATTATTGTTTGCTGCTAGCTTTTCTTGATTAAGAGCATTACCAATATTATTTTCTGGCTTTTTATTATTGTTTGTTGTTAAGGAATTAGATGTTTGCTGCGGTATAGAACTAGCTATTTCTTCGGAAGTTTTTGTATCTGGTTTGAACGTATTGTTTAAGGAAGCAGATATAGAAACCCTGATTAGTTCCTGCACAATTGCCAGAATTTTTCCTGTCTGTGCATTTGTGTTAGTAGCGATTTCTTGGGTAACATTATTGGTGCTGCTATCTTCTGGCTTTTTATTATCTGTAGTTTGTCCAGAAGTAGCGATCGCTATTTCTTCAGAATGTTGATTATCTGATTTTACCGCATCATTAGTAGTATTCTTTAGCGAAGCATAAAGAGAAAGGCTAATTAATTCCTGTACTGCTGAAAGTATTTTACCTATCGTATTTTTTTCAGCCGATTTGTTATTAGATAAGCTGCTGATTAACTTTTGATATCCAGGTTGTTCACCAGAAGTAGTATTTTTAGAGTTTATATTTGCAGAGGCTGTTACTTCCTTGTCAACTGTCGCAATGTTAGGTGTAGGTGAACTATTTTTCGGAGAACTTGATGCTGGCGCGGTGCTAGTATTTTCTATTTTTTGAGAAGCGGCTGGTGAAAAACCTTTCGCTTGTTTTTGTTTTTCAATTTGTGCTTGAAAACTCAGAATTACCGACTTTTTATTTTGGGATGTGGTGCAAACTACAGCTTCTCTTGCTTGATTAGAAGCCGCTAGCATTTTCCCTAATAAGTTGTTGACAAGATCGGATTTTTGAGGTTGAAGTTGTGGCGATCGACAAACCGGAGTTTGTGTCTTTATTGTACTATTTTGTAGCGGGGTTTTTGTTGGTTCAGCAGGCAAAGTTTGTTTTATATCCGATTTGTTAACAACCTGTTCAGGTGTCAACGTGATGAAAATTGGCGGGGGTGTAGGTGGTAAAGCTAGGTAGAGCATACGTAATCACAAGTTTTGAAGTATTTAGCCTCGAAATAAGCTGTGAACTGTAATTAAATTCACCCAGTCTTAGCTGTTAAGTTATAAGTAAGAAAAAGTATTTTACTTAATACTGGTGGACTCAGAACTCAGCACTATTTAATGCTTGAATTTTTTTTGGCAGCAAAGTTTCTCAGGGTTACAGTCAATTCACCCTGAAGAGTAAGAACTTTAGCTGGAGTAAAAGCTATTTAGCTGAAGAATTCAGAGGTTTAAGAGCAGGTTTTGAGGCATTAGCCGCAGCTGGAACAGTGAAAGGAATACCTGTATCAACCACCATTCCACTCAAGTTACCGTTGATATCCAATACGTAGTTACCAGGAGGTAGTTGTCTGGTTAAAGGTTGTAAAAGTTGGCGACGATTATTTGGCAAAATCGGTGGTAATTCTAAAACTCCAGCCTGAACAATGTTTGCTGGTAGCTTAGTTTTTGGATTACCTATACCGACTATAGGTTGTGTTGCTTTTGCACCAGGATAGTTGGCAGCACGCCAAATCGCATATTGACCAGCCATTCTAATATATGCATTGCCTTGATTGGCAACATCAAATACTGCTTTGATACCATTTGGTTTGCTGTCAACAGTTACAGAGTTGATCGTACCAACTCGCTTCACTTCTCCTGTATAGCCATAGACAACAACACCTACACGACCGAGAGTGTTAATAGTCTGGGGATTTAGATTATCAGCAGCAATTTCTTCTAAATAAATAACAGCACGATGTTCCCCAAGAGCAGGTTTAACTTTGGGACGAATTCCAAAGCGTACAGTTTGAGTACTGCGGGGTGGAATTGTAAATCTAGAGGGAGTAAAAACAATCCACTGATCTAGAGATTGCTCGTTGGATGGTGAATCTTCCAATTGATTTTTTTCATCCATTGTCCAATTTCGGACGTAAGCCTTCATTTCCACTGGTTTGTCAGATAAGTTAGAAATTTTAATTGAATTAGATCGGGTATTTTTGCTGTTAATATCTAATTCGATACGCGGAGGAGTGACGCTAATTTCCATTGCTGTAGCACAGGGTATTCCTAAAGCAAATAACCCAATGAAGCTTAAAGCTATAGCTTTTGCAGTTTTCTCGAACATTTAAACTTTTAACTTCCTTGCACAATAAATGTAAATGATTTAAAACTTTACGGACACTGATTATTATTTGCTGGCACACACACCTCAATTTGTGCGCTAGACATACCTGATGCCAGTTGGGATAATTGGCTAAATACTATGCGTAATCCGCCTTCCACTACGACAGTATTGTCAGCGCAGATTATAGTTTGCTCGATGTTACCTATAGGTTTTGCATCAGCTTTATTAAAAGGATTACCCGATTTGTTATCACTTATAACTTTGTACTTAGCATTGTTATTCAATAGAGATGGTAAATCGGTATTATTTACCCGCATTTGCCAAAATCTTTGCAAATCGTGAGTAATACTCGACTTAATAGGCAGTTTAGCTGCGAGCAATCGTTCTTGAGGACCACTACCAACTTGTTCTACAAAATTAGAATCATCTATAACTTCCGATGGTGTTATGTCAGGGATTTTACCTTCAATAAGAGATATTTGATAAAGTTCTGCTTGACATCCAGAGGGATTTTGTTGTGCGAAAGCTTTTGATTGTGGCGTAAACAATAGTCCAACAACCATAGTTAAGTAGCATGTAAGAATCTGTCGGCAGTTCATTTTATCCATGAAAGGGAATTTGCAAAATTTTCAATGATAATCTAGTATTAACTACCAAATTTATTCTAGATATTGATTAGCTTTTGTCATCAATTATGAATGTTTATTAGTCAGCAGCTTAGTCCATACTTAAGAATTTAAAGCTTGACTAGATATCTCTCATAAATAATCACATTAACTACTATTTAAGTTCGCGCTTGATCGGAATCTATATGTGCAGCAATTAGCTTGTATCTAGAAGATACTGGAAGCAGGCATTTTGCCTGCACCAGAAATCTTTATAGTCTAGGTTTGCTTAAGGATTGGAAACGGTGATTGCCAATTGACCACCATCGTATGAACCAGCGGTTGGGGTACCATTGTTGAATAAAAACTTAAGCGTTGCCTTACCTGCAATAGCCTGATTATCACTTAAACCAGTACCAGTAGTTGAAAAAGAATCCCCTGCCTCAACACTCATAGTGACTGTATCGCCAGGATTCACATTAGGAGTTAGGCGCGTCAGTGTGCTTGCGGTTGCACTGATTTTAACTGTCACCTTAGTCCCTGTGCTAGCCCAAACATAGTAGAGGGGGTCGATTGCCCTAGTGATTGAACCTGGAAAAGGTGTTGTCCCAATAGGTAATACTTTGTTAGGAGGTTTAATCGGCGATGATTCATCATAGGCTACACTCTGATCAGGAGCTGCTCCTACTAAATCCTTTTGGTCAACCACAAATTTCAAGTCACTATATGTACTTAGGAAAATTTGTGGTTGTACCTCAATTTTGACTGGTAAAGAAGTTGCGTTTTGTGCATGAGCAGGTGCTGCAAAAATGGCGCTACCCAAAGCGGCTGCACTAGCAGCTACAATAACTAAAACTTTGTTTTTCATGATGTCAAAAATCTATCCGAGGTGTAGGCAGTGTTAATTGTGTAAATGTGATTAACTCTCGTTTTATCACTCATTCAAACTAATTTTTTTTAATTATTGTTTGATAGAGATTCCCTGGTAAGCCCGAGAGTGCATTGAGAACTGTCTTATCTAAAGAAAACTACTTGTTATAAAATTAATACACAGTTGTAATTCTAGGATAAGTACCAGCATTAGTTGTTAGCATTTTGAATTTTAAATTTAGACTTCTTTAAACATCACCACCTTTGTTGGATACGGAAAAATCTGTATTTGGCTATTGTTTAGCCCAAATATTTTCGTTGCACACACCAATGCATGATTTATGTTGGATTTATTAGCAAGAATATGTAACTTAATAAACCAACTAAAAAAAGAGAGCGATGGCTTGACCAATAAAAAATTCCTTCTGAGATTATTATCGATGGAATTTTTATTAGTTAAATTTGCTGATAATTATTAATTTCTCCTTGTAACATCTTTACAAGAAGAATTTAACCTGTTTAGGTGAAAGACCACTTCAGTGAGAATATGGAATTGTGAGGCGGTTAATCGCAAATGTTATCAGTAATAATACTAGAGTTACTTTTGGAGATAAAAGCATTAATAGTAACCTATGTTTCAGTGTAATTTGTGAAAATTACTCAGCAACTAAAGTCCCGCTGTTTACAGGTTAAAAAACCAAGTTTGCCTAACTCACGTCTTACACCTAGCCGATAGACAACAATGTAGAGACGCAAAATTTCTCGTCTCTACAAGGGTTCTGGGTAACGCATAATTAATTTTCACATCGGTTGTCTAAAGTAATAACTAAGAAAAACTAATTAGTAATGAGGTAACAGGTATGTTTCAAGCTACTCGTCGCCGTCTCGCCATTTGGTACACTGCTGTAACAGCGGTGCTGCTGCTAGTGTTTGCTAGTGGGGTATATTTATATGTCCGCAGTACGCTGATTGAGCGGATTGACGATACTTTGAATCATGTGGTGGAAGTAGTAGAGCGATGTTTAACAACAAGTCGTTGCGCGTCTACGCTTGTGATTTCATCGATAAATCCTAATTTAAGCGAGTTCCGGCTGAATGTGCAAGCTAGTTTTGCCAACAATACGGACACGGTAGAAGATGACCATATAGATTTAGAGTGGTTTAGTCCGACTGGTGAATTAATTTGGTCAACTTTATCTGAACCGCTGAATATTCCTATTCATCTTAACCGCATGGGTGAGACTGTTCGTGTGGTTAGGGGGAGTGGGGGAGTGGGGGGACAAGACGACAAGGGGACAAGGGGACAAGGGGACAAGACGACAAGGGGACAAGGGGACAAGGGGACAAGGCGGACAAGGGGGACAAGGCGGACAAGGGGACAAGGCGGACAAGGGGGACAAGGCGGACAAGGGGGACAAGGGGGACAAGGGGGAGAACTCCCGTACAGACGTTCCACTAGAACGTCTGTACCTAAATATAGACGTTCCAGTGGAACGTCTCTACCTAACTCCTCCACTCCTCCTCCGATGTTGTTGCGGCAAGTTACGCAACGGGTGGAAGTCGGACGGCAGGTTTTAGGATATCTGCGTGTGAGTCATCCTTGGTTTGAAGTAACTAAACCGAGTCGTCAGTTGATTTTTGATTTGGCATGGGGTACTAGTTTGATGGTGCTTTCGGTGGGTGCTAGTGGTTGGTTCCTTTCTGGTAAAGCAATGGAACCAGTGAGTGAGTCTTACCAACGTCTCAAACAATTTACGGCTGATGCTTCTCATGAACTGAGAAGTCCGATCGCTTTAATTCAAACTAATGTCCAAGTTGCTCTCAATGATTTAGAATGGAGGGATGCAAATCCTACTTCTTTACATTATCGCCAACAATTAAAGATAGTAGAACGCTTAACGCAGCGTTTGGGGAAGTTAGTCAACGATCTACTATTTCTGGCAAGACAAGATAGTGGCATTAGCAAAGACGTTTTTTCACCTTGTCCACTTGATGCTTTGCTGATGGAGGTGATTTCAGAACAACATCTGTTAGCTGCGGAAAAAAACGTCACTTTAAGTTTAAATTTGATTGACCCTCCAGCTAGGGAAATTAACCTTGAATTGCTCGACAATTGGTTTACACTTGTTGGACAGTGGGATAAACTAATACGGTTGTTCACAAATTTGATTGGCAATGCTTTGAGGTATACGCCATCTGGTGGACGAGTAAATGTGGAATTGATGCGAATTGAGGCAATAAATCCGGTTTCTCGGCTACGTCACAGCACCGCTTTGCAAATTAAAGTGATTGATACGGGGATTGGTATTCCTAGCGAAGCGTTACCTTGCTTGTTCGATCGCTTTTATCGAGTAGATCCTGCGCGTACCCACAGCAACGCCGAAAATAAAACTAGTGATAGTACCACCGGTTCCGGTTTGGGACTAGCGATCGCTAAAGCTATTGTCGAAAATCATCAAGGTCAAATTCACGTTGAAAGCACTGTTGGTAAAGGCACTATCTTCACTGTCATTTTACCAATCACTCTTGAGTCTTAGTTTTTTTTAACAAACAATTAGACATCTCCAAAATAGTAATCTTATATGGTAAAAGAATATTGCAGACGTTTTTTACACAAAAATATGAGTTCCATATTAAATCACATCGAAGAGAATCCTCAAGAAACACAACGATTAATTGGTCTGGGATACAATGTTTCTTCATGAACTGTCACCCCAGAATGGATAGTGAACACCTATTCTCAAAGAAACTGGGTGGAAGTTTTTTATAGAGAAGCCAAGGGATGGTTAGGATTAAGAGAATATCAAGTTAGAGATAAAACCAGTCTACTTCGACATTTTACCTTAGTTTTTTGTGCCTATACTTTTATTCTTTGGCATCAGCTAACTGGAGGTTTAAGACGTAGATGGGCTAACAAACCTTTGAACACCTTTGGTGATGCAATAGATGCCTTTAGAACAGCTATATCTTATCGATTCTTCCATTGGTTGATCCTTCATCGTGACGTGTTTGCTGCTTACAAAGCTAGTTTGGACTACATTTGGGCTTAATTTTTGTTTAAGTCCCGATAATAAAAGTGTTGTGTATCATTAGTATTCAGATAATTGGCTTTTCCAGTAGAACAATTGGCTATAACAGATACAAAAATTACACGCGATCGCTATGCAGGGAAAAAGTTTGTGATCTACTGACATTACATTATCGATATCAATGGGCAGGAATGGACAGACGAGGAAGTAGCAAAAGCCTTGCCGATAGGAAAACAATTTGCCTCATGTAATTAATTACATGAGGCAAATTGTTTAATTATAAAACCTGGCATAGAGCTATTTTGGCGTAGGGCTACCCCTAGACTATCGTCGCCGCAGCAGCGTTTCACCTCTGAGTTCGGGAT
>JAESGE010000093.1_pt1 | contig 94745 bp, 74 predicted proteins | sample 9269601 | NCBI WGS metagenome assembly JAESGE01 (sample SAMN14515569, study PRJNA621662) | algae metagenome | isolation source: Tolypothrix brevis GSE-NOS-MK-07-07A and co-occurring heterotrophs from wet... | place: USA: Grand Staircase Escalante National Monument, Utah | collected 2006-04-16
ATGGCCGCCCCGCACCCTTTGCCTCGGCCTGCAGGTCGCGGCGCGTCAAGTCGTTGCCGACGGCATAGCCGAACACTGTCTCGATCGCGGCATCCTGTGCGATGTCGCGGCCGCCGCTGCCGAGCGCAACGACAAGCTCGATCTCGTGATGAAGGTTGGCGGTACGCGGCGGCATGGCAATTTCAGCCGCCGCGCCGATGACCGCATCGGCGGGCTTGGCAAAGAAAAAGGGCGGCTCACGGTCGGGTACGCCGCCCATCTCGCGCGCATGCTCGGCATAATTCCGGCCGACGCAGAGTATCCGCCAGACAGGGAAGCGATATTGGCTGCTGACGATCTCGACAGTCGGGATGGCAACGGAAAAGGGTCGGTTGCTCATCTGTCATTCATCCGGGCCGCCGGAACGGCCATTTGTACAAGGTGCGGAAAGCCCGCTAGGACGGCAACAGAGGCGCGGACCGGCTACTGGCCGCATCCGATGTGACAACGTGCCCGGCCGCCTTCCAGCGCCGACCCGGTTAAGCGCAGCCAGCTCGAGGCGCGCCAAGACCGTGCATGAGAATCGGGCAGCTGGAGTCCGCTTCCACCCGCAATTCGCGGACCCACACCGATGTCTATCTGCAACGACCCGGAACAATCGCGCGAACATAACCGGTTTTCAGCCAGAAAACCCATCATCGCGGTGGCCAGATTTTCTTCGGTGCGGCGAGCCGGGCCTTACCGAGCAGCGGGCTCGACAGAGCGTAGATACCGTTCACCGAAAAGGCCCAGATGATATTGCGGTCATATTCCGTATAAACCGCAAAGGTCGTGTTCCCGAACGTATAGCTTGGCAATTCGTCTTCTGTCGGGAAGCGCGGGACGAAATAGCCCGCAATCGTCGGCTTCGCCGGATCCTTCACATCAAAGATCTGGATACCGGCATTATAGAAAGCATAGATGGCGAGACCCTGCCGTCCGCGCTCAGGCTGCCCAAGCCCGCCTGAGCGCTTCGGCCCGAAGCTGCCGCGGCGCTGGCAATAGTCGGTGAAGCCAGCGCCGGGCGGCGGCACCGGCCGCGGGAACTTTGCTGCGACCTTCGGATGCGCCGGATCGCGCACATCGATCGAGAAAATATCCTTGTAGGGCTCGTAACAGCTTTCGTTCATCGGATAGCCGTTCGAGAAAACAAAGCCCGTGCGATCGTACTGGCTGACGTCGACATTGTCGAACTCGGTCCCGGCATAGCTCGGCGGGACGCTGAGGTGTCCAAGCGCCTTCGGTTCTGCCGGATTCTGGAGGTCGAACGTATAGAAGCCGAGCCCGCCCATGCCGCCGAAGCCGATCCGGCCACCTGCCTCGACCGGCTTGGTCAGCACGATCGGATTACGTGATCCCATCCAGCTCGTCCGGTTACCGGCGCGCGGGTTGGCGCGATACGCCGCCTCGCTCGCCTTGTCGCCGATCACCTGCCCCGGCACCGTGATCTGCGAGACGAACTTCGGGTTCGCCGGATCATCCATATCCCAGACCTGATAGCCGGGTGAATAAAGATAGTCGGGATATTCCGTAAGGCCATAGCTGTCGTTGGGCGCCGCAGAGAGCAGCATATATTTGCCACCCCACCAGGTCACCGCGTCGAGTGCGCCTGACCCCTGCTGCTCGCCGACGGGCGCATCGGGATGTTTATAGTCGGTCGTGCGCGTAGCGATCAGGTCCCATTGGTCGGGCGTCGGCCCGTTCATCACAAAGACCTTGAACCCTTTGAGTGAGTTATAGCGGCGCTGCGCCGCGACCTTGTCGGGCTGACGTCTCTTGTCCTCAAGCAGGCCGAACCGCCCGACCTCATAGGAGGCGATCAACACGTTGCGCTGCAGCTTTCTGTTCCACGCGACGGTCACCCCGCCAAAATAGTCGGTGACCGCAGCCGCGTCCCAATCCTCGCTAGAACCCTTCGCGTTCCACACCCCGCCCTTCGACCAGATGATCTTAGCCTTCTGCGGATCGGTGACATCGAGGATACGCAGATAGTCGCGGTCGTGCGTGTAGAGATAACGCCGACCATCAAAGTCGACTACATTTGCCCATGCATGCCAAGGCGAGGTTACTGCGGGATAGAAAGCGATGACCTCGACATTCTTTGCGTAGCTGTTCTGATCCCATTGTTCGAGTTGACCGGGAAAACCCGGAACACTGGTTGTCAGTTTCGTTGATGCGGGGTGACGAAAGCTGCCGTCGGAGTTCATGCCGTAATCGACTCCTGGGACCGGATCGACGGGCAGATTCTCCGGCGCGGTTTCGTGCCAGGCCTTGAGCCATCGATCCTTTATGTCGACCGGTGAGGAAGCATGTTCATTGCCTCGATTCGTCGAGGCTGACGAGACCGGGCAAAGCAGTCCTGCGACTATCGCGACGCTACCGGTCCAGAATTTTCCGCGGCCCATGCCGGACTTCCCTTCCCAATCGACAATGATCTGATGCGCCCTGCACAGCGGAGGCGCTCCCTATCCGGAGGGATAAAGGGCCTTTCGGCAATTGACAGACGCTGCCGCGAGATCACCGGAACGGGTCGCATTCCAAGGGCTCCCCATCTTATCGCTGTAGCGATACCAGAAACCATAGAGCTTGCCGTGCGCGGGTACCAGCGTAGCGGATCCGATGCTCTTTTCCTTTTCGGAAAACCAGGCCAGTCTCATGATACGGCCGTAAATGGTCCCACGGATAGTGCCCAGCCCATCATTGTAACAGCCATAAATCTCGTTGCCCTTCTGCCTGATCACGACCGGACCATATTCATGGTCGTATACGCCCGTTGCATCAGACGTTTCCGTGACGCCCCGCTGGTCCAGTTCTCCGAGGACCTCGAACTCCGCCAAGCGGGTCGCCCCGCTTCCCGCCCAATTGCTGTCGATTTGCAAACGGAGCCAGCGCGCTTTGGGGACCTTCGGCAGGTCAAACTTGTTGCGGGTATCCGCCTTGGCTTCTCCCGTGAAGATTGGCTCGAAGGGACCGTTCGGTCCTTCCGTCGATCCGAGGACGGTGAAGCGTCGAACTGGCGAACCCGTCGCTTCCTGTGATGAGGAGCCGTCCTCGCGCATTACGGGCTCAAACCGGGAATCAAGAATGAGCGAATTAATTTTGCCAGGGCCGGCGAGTTCGAAATCAAGGTTGAGCGGCAGCTTGCCCGTCGCCTCGGAAATCCAGCCATAACCTGCACTTCCATCAACCAGATTGATCGTCCATGTCGACCAATGGCGCTTGTCCTCGTTGGTCGCCGCCAGTGCAATTCCACCCCAAGTAATGTGCAGAATATTGTTCTCATCGGCAATCGGCTTGACTGAGGCGGAAGTGTTGTTTGCCGGGGCATCGCCGCATGACGCCAGCAAAAAGGCCAGCACGGAGATACCATAAACCCTCGAGAATATTTTCATAAATAGCCTCTGAACTTTCAAAAAAAATAGATGGGATGGACATCACGCATCGGCGAATGCTATGTTTTATTTGATTTTAATGCCGTCTTTCATGACGAAAACGACGTTTTCCATCACTGCGATGTCCTTTGTGGGATCGCCCCTGACCGCGATAATATCGGCAAGCCTGCCCGGCTCGATAGTTCCCAGATCGCTCGTCCCAAGCAGTTCCGCGCCAATCTTGGTCGCGGACAAGAGTGCGTCTATAGGCCTCATCCCCGCTTGTACCATATAAGTGAATTCGTGCGCGCGCACGGGGCGCGACCAGTCGGTTCCGAACGCGATTTTGACGCCAGCCCGATTCGCCGCCGTAACGTTCGCGCTCATGGCCGGGGCAACCTGCTTGGCCTTCGCAACGATTTCGGCGGGCCATGCCCCCGGATTCTGGTCCATATACTGGACGCCCGCTAGACCAGCCGACAGGGTCGGCACCAGAATGACGTTCCGTTCCTTCATCAGACGATAAGTCTCATCGTCCCCGTAGGTACCGTGCTCGACGGCATCCACTCCCAGCCTCACGGCGGCTTTGGTCGCTGCCGCGCTGTGGGAATGAGTCGTGATCTTCATTCCCAACCCGTGGGCAGTTTCTATGGCCGCCCGGATCTCGTCATCGTCCATCAGCCGCAGTTTGGGATCATCGCGCAAACTGGTAACACCGCCGCCGACCATAAGCTTGATCAGATCAGCGCCCTCCCTGTGCCGTAAGCGGACCGCGGCGCGAAAGCCGTCCGGACCGTCGACGACGTTCAAGCCGTCATTCAACTCGTCGGCGAACTCAGGCCTCACGGCCTGCGCCCTGTCATAATGCCCGCCGGTCGGACTGATAGGAGCCCCCGCCACCCAGAGACGCGGGCCGCGGATTTGACCGGCGTCAATTGCGTCTCTCAATGCAATTGAGACCCCGTCTGCCGTCCCGACGTCGCGGGCGCTGGTAAACCCTTCGGCGAGCATGGTCTCGAGAGTGGGAACCGTTCCAAGCGCAATTGCGGCCGGGGTCATTGTGAATTGCGAATTCTTTCCGCCTCGCGAAAATGTGGTGACGTGCACATGCCCCTCGATCAATCCGGGAAGGACGGTTGAATCGCGCAAATCGATGATCTTCGCAGCCGGAATATCCACAAATCCGTCGCGAATCTCCCTGATCCGCTTCCCTTCGATCAGTATCGACTTACCGGTTTTCACTTCATCCGAAGTCGCGTCGATCAGCTTGCCCGCATATATGACGGTAAGGCCCGATAGTTCGGCACCGGCCTGAAAAGGCAAAAAGGCCATCATCAATCCTGCGGCAAATTTCACGGCACGTAACATTTCAACCCTCCATTTTTGCCAATTACCATCCACGACTAATTCTTTATCGTAAGGGTTACCCCATATGTTCTAGGAGGAGACATATGCCCGTACACAGTTCCACTAAATGAGAATAGTGCCGTATAATTCAGATTGTTTTGCGCATTCTTCATCCAGAATTCTACACCATATCCACGATCTTTATTTTCTATCCCAACGCTCCAGTCGATATTTTCAGTTGGGGGGACAACCTCTGGCAGATTATTGGCCGTGGTAGTAAATTGGCGATCGGTATAGTTGTAGGAGAGACGCGGAATCAGATCGAATTCCCCAATGTCGAATTCATAGCTCGCACTCAGATAGAGCTTGTTACGCGGGACCCGGGGCATCTCGTTTCCGCGCAGGTTGCCGCCGTTGGTCAGGGGAAGATCGTCGAGACGGGACTTCAGATATGTATAGGCGGCGTTGAGATAAAGGCCCGGGATCGGAGTGGCCTCGGCTTCGATCTCGAATCCCTTGACGGTCGATTTTCCTGCGTTTCCGGTTACGAAGATGACGGGAGAAGTATTGGGAACCGCGATGCCGACCTGTTGGTTACTATAGTCCAGAAAGAACCCGGCGACATTCAGACGCAGACGACGATCGAACCATTCAGTCTTTGCACCGATTTCGTAGTTCCAGACATATTCCGGGTCGAATGGGGTTTCGGCATCGACTTTTTCGGTCTGATTGTCATTGAAGCCCCCGCTGCGGAATCCCCGCGAGACAGTCGCATACAGGAACTTGGTCGAAGATGGCTTCAGATTCACCGAAAGCGAGGGTGTCAGCGCTTCCCATGAGCTTCGGGCGTTTGAGGTGAAGCCGGACGGCGCAGGCACGCCCTCTATCGTATAGGGGCGGCCGGAGCTCTGGCCGAAGGCCGTCTCGGAGAGAAACTTCCGTTCGTGTGTCCAGCGCAATCCGCCCTGCAACTCCAGCCAGCGGGTAGGAGCGACGCCGACGCTTGCAAAACCGGCGTAGGATTCCGTCCAGCCCGTCGAATCGAATCCCCCCCGCGTTTCCGTGTTGCGAGCGGTCGAGCGCGCGTGGGTAAAGCGCAGATGGTCGACATTCTCCTTGAAGTAGAACAGTCCTGCGATCCAGTTGACGGGACCATCCTTGTTTGACGCGAAACGCAGCTCCTGCGAAAACTGCCTGGCGTCATAGGACTCGTCCTGGACAAACAAATTATCTCCCAGAACCGCCTTCACGGCCGGTGGATCAGTGAGCAGCGCTACGCGCTTGCCCGTACTGTTTGTACTCGAATGCATATCTCCTTCGCGATATGCGGTTATCGATGTGACGGTGCCGGCGTCGATCTCATAGGAAAGATGCAGGTCGGCACCCTTGTTATTCACATTACCCAAGCCGTCGTCGGTATGTCCGTCACCACGGCGCGGATTGGCATAAGCACGCCCCGCCAGCGGACCTTCGTTCTGGATAACCCACCAATCGCCCGTTCCCCGGCGCCGGGACGTGTCGAAATTCAGCAACAGTTCCAGATTTTCAGTGGGTTTGTAGAGCAGCGAACCGCTGACAGCTAGAAAGTTCAGATCTTCTACATCATTATTCGTAGTGGTATTGAAGTTGAACCCGTCACGATTGCGCGAGACTACCGCCAGCTTCGCGGCAAGTTTTTCCGATAAAGGGCCGCTGATGAACGCTTTCATATCGACCGCATCGTAGTTTCCGATTGAAAGCTGCCCCTTCATGCGGACTGAATCGGAAGGTTTGGATGTGTGAAACGACAGGGCGCCACCGATTGTGTTTCGCCCGAAAGTCGTTCCTTGAGGGCCGCGAAGTACCTCGACCCGCTCGATGTCAGCGAGGTCGGTATTAAGCAGAAAGCCGCGTCCGAGATATACTTCGTTCATGAAAAGGCCGACGGCGCCGTCGACTGCAAGAGACCTTCCGATACTGCCAATACCGCGGATGGTGTAGGTAGGAACTCCGACGTTGAACGAATAGGATTGCAGACTGGGCACGCGGTTACGGATGTCGTCGATCGTATCGATATTCTCTCGCTCGAGCGTATCTGCGCCGATGGCCGAAACCGCTAGCGGAATCGACTGCACATTCTCTGCGCGCTTCGTTGCCGTCACAACGATCTCGCCTAGGCGCGCGCCGTCCTCCACCCGATCGGACTCACCTTCCTGTGCAACGCACGGGACTGCCATCGACAGCGCAAACGCGGACGCGCTCGTGGCCCAAAGTCGGCGGATCAACAGAAGATTTCGCATGGCAGCCCCTCATTTCCGATTACCGCAGCTGATCACCATGTCTATGACGGTGTGCAGCGCGGCCAGATTATTTCAACCGGACTGACCGTCGGACATTCCGAGACATAATGTAAAATGATATTTCTCTCCCCCAATATGGCCATAAACTTATACCCCCCCCCCCCCCCCCCCCCCAACCGCGCCGTCCGCGCTGGCGCCCCCGGCATCCGGCCCGCAGCCCGATCCTTCCGCGCGATTCTGGTCTTTGAGCCGGATCTTTGCCCCGCGCTTCGGCTCGCCAGCGACGAAACGCGCGGAACGATGGGTTCGATATCCGATCGGTTATTGCGAGCAGCCAATTCGATATTGGTTCCGTTCGATCGCCCGTTCTAGGCGGCGACGATCCATGAAGATCGAAAAGTATCCAAAGAACATGAAAACGAAAGACGCTGGCCTTCAAGTCCCAGGTATTCCCGATCGTGCGGGCTCGAACTCCTTTCTGGATGACCCCGAATTCGACCGGTTGCTCCGCATCTATCTTCAAACCGACATCCATGAACTTTCATATGATCGCTTTGTAGAGCTCGGCGAACTTGTCGCAGGCCCCTTGGAAAAGCTTGCTCTTTCCGCGGACAAGAATCCGCCGAAGCTGCATCTAAGGACGCGGGGAGGTCTCGACGCGGAACGGATAGAAAAGCATCCGCACTACGTTGAACTGGAACGTTACGCTTTTAGCGACTTCGGCCTAGCGGCGATGTCCCATCGCCCTGGGGTTTTTGGTGCAGACCGGAAACTTCCGCCGGTTCTGAAATATGGTTTGAGTTTTCTTTTCGTCCAGGCCGAATTCGGCCTCTGCTGCCCTTTGAGCATGACTGACGCGCTGACCCGCACCTTGACAAAATTCGGTGATCCCGAGCTCGTCGACCGTTTCCTTCCCAACCTTACGACGCAAGACTTCGCGCAATTGGCACAAGGCGCGATGTTTATAACAGAGCAGAACGCCGGCTCCGATATTGGAGCCACGACCACAGTCGCCCGGCTCGAACAGGGCGAATGGCGTCTCTATGGCGACAAGTGGTTCTGCTCCAATCCGGACGCGGCGCTAGCGATGGTGCTGGCTCGCGCGGAAGGAAGCCCGGATGGAACGAGGGGTTTGTCGCTTTTCCTTCTGCCCCGGCATCTCCCCGACGGAAAGCGGAACAACTACCGCATCGTGCGGCTCAAGGACAAATTGGGCACACGATCCATGCCCAGCGGTGAAATCTCGCTGGGTGGCGCGACGGCCTATCTGATCGGCGAACGCGGTGCGGGGTTCAAGCATATGGCCGACATGATCAACATGTCCCGGCTGTCCAACGGGATGCGTTCCGCTGGGCTGATGCGCCGGTCGGTGACGGAGGCACTCTTCATCGCCCGCAACCGCCGCGCGTTTGACAAGAGATTGATCGACCTGCCGCTTATGCATGTGCAGCTTGCGAAGATGCTCACAACCGCGGAGCAGGGACGATCGATGGTGCTGCATACGGCGAGCATCCTCGATCGAGCCGATTCCGGCGACGAAGATGCGGCCAAGCTCGTGCGCATTCTCACTCCGTTGATCAAATTCCGCACGTGCCGCGATGCACGCAAGGTTGCCGGTGACGCGATGGAAGTACGCGGAGGCTGCGGTTATATCGAGGAATGGTCGGATGCCCGCGTACTGCGCGATGCCCACCTCGGCTCCATCTGGGAGGGCACGAGCAACATCGTCGCGATCGATGTGTCAAGGGCAATCCGGCGCGCCGGCGCTCTTCCGGCACTGCAAAACCACCTCGCCGGCCTGCTTGATGAGGCGGATATTCCGCGTGACGTGCGGCCCGCGTTTGACGACCTGCTCTCGCGCATTTGCGCGACGGCTCACGACGTCGCGAACTCCCCTAACCGGGATCGTGAGACGCGGCAAATTGCGAGCGCGCTCTACAATATCGCATCGGCGGTGATCCTCGCTTGGGAGTCGAGTCGCATCGCGGGACGCGATAATCGCCTCGCTCTCGCGCTTCTTGTGCTGACGCACAAACTGCAGCCACGGGACCCGGTCGCTCCACCGGCCGACGACGCGCAATTACTGGCCGATCTGCTGTCCGACGCGCCGATATCGCTCCGAAGCGGCGGGTCGATCTAGTGGCATGCGGAAAGCGCGACCTGTGACGCGCCCCTTCGGATCGCTCACCGACATCCGCATTGTCGACCTCAGCCGTGTACTTGCGGGACCATACTGCACCCAAATGCTGGCCGACCATGGCGCGGAGGTCATCAAGATCGAGCCGCCTCAGGGCGATGAAACGCGTGGATGGGGGCCTCCGTTTTCCGGCGACACGGCATCTTATTTCATCGGCCTGAATCGAAACAAGCGGACGATGGCTCTCGACCTTGCAACAGAACAAGGCCGCGCCATTCTGCTCCGGCTATTGGAAAGTGCAGATGTTCTGGTCGAGAATTTCAAGATCGGAACAATGGAGCGATGGGGTATCGGCAGCGAAGTTCTGCGTGTGCGATATCCCGGTCTGGTACATTGTCGCATCAGTGGCTTCGGCGCTGACGGCCCGCTGGGAGCTCTGCCCGGATACGATGCCGTCTTGCAGGCGATGAGCGGAATCATGAGCGTCAACGGCGAGGCGGGGGGAGATGCGCTTCGTGTCGGAATACCATTGGTGGATATGGTGACGGGACTTCATGCGGCTATCGGAATTTTATTGGCGCTACAGACCCGCCACACGACCGGACGCGGGCAATTTGTCGAAGCGGCACTCTACGACACGGGACTGTCCCTCATGCATCCGCACGCCGCGAATTTCTTCTTGTCCGGCGCGCCGCCAAAGCGGACCGGAAATGCTCACCCGAACATCACGCCCTATTCCGTATACAAGACGAGGACTCAGCCGATCTTTCTGGCGGTCGGCAACGACGTCCAGTTCGGCAAATTGTGTCGGATCATCGAAATGGAAGATCTCGCTACTGACCCCAGCTTTCGCTGCAACGCCCACAGGCTTGTCAATCGTAGGTCGCTCGACGAAAAGCTCGAACGGGCGCTGGCCGCCTTCGACGGTCCGGAACTGGCCCATCGCCTGATTCAGACTGGGGTGCCGGCCGGTCCCATCCTTAGTCTGGATGAAGCCCTTACCCATCCCCATACAGCGCACCGAAACATGGTGGTCGAACTGGAGGGCTACCGCGGCCTCGGAACGCCGGTGAAGCTCAGCGACAGTCCGGCGACGCTCCGGTCGCCGCCGCGAGCCTTCGGTGCAGACACGCGGGCGCTCCTCCGCGAGGCAGGCTTTAGTCCGGCGGAAATCGACGCGCTGGCCGAAACAGGTGTCATTGCCGAGCCTGAAGACCGATAGGCACCGAGGGCCCGCGACGCACCGGAGTCGGCATCAAAAAGAGTCGCGGCGAAGGCTGCGGGCGAGAGGACTGAATATGACGACCGGAAATGATAACAACCGGCTTCTGGAAAAGCGGGCACGTCGCGCCGGCTTTGCATCTTTCATCGGCACGATGATCGAATGGTATGACTTCTATGTATATGGTCTAGCGGCTTCGCTGGTGTTCGGTCCCCTCTTCTTTCCGCCCGACCTCGACCCCGGCGTCGCGACAATGCTGTCTTTCGCCACGCTCTGGGTCGGATTTGCGGCGCGTCCAGTCGGCGGAATCATATTTGGACATTTCGGTGACAGAATTGGTCGAAAAGCTGCGCTTGTGGCGACTCTGATGATGATGGGCATTGCTACCTTCCTTATCGGATTATTGCCCACATATGCAACGATCGGAATATGGGCGCCCGTCGCGCTCGTGATCCTGCGTATCCTCCAGGGTGTCGCGGTCGGGGGCGAGTGGGGTGGAGCGGTCCTGATCGCAAGCGAAAATGCGCCGGCGCATAAACGCATCCTCTACGCAGCGTTCGCCCAGCAGGGCTCTCCCGTGGGGAATCTCCTCGCCACCCTTACCTTCTTCCTCTTGAGCACCGCACCTCAGCCGGATTTCATCTTGAGTGGCGGATGGCGCATCCCGTTCCTTCTGTCGGCGGCGCTGATCGTCATCGGGCTGTTCATCCGCATGCAGATCGAGGATTCCCAAGAGGTCAAGGAACTCATTGAACAGAATCGATCGAGCCACACGTTTCCGGTAGCGGAAGCGATCAGGGGCCATTGGAAGCTGATCCTGCTCGCGACGGGTTCGTTGCCGATCATTTATGTCACCTACTTCAAGTCAAACTTTGCAGTGGCATGGGCGACTGGCGTGGTTGGTTATGACACCCGGACTTTCCTGGGCATCATCACCATTTCGGTCGTCGTGCAATGCCTTACCCAGCCCTTTGGAGCGGTGATTGCGAGCCGGATGGATCTGCGCAAGGCAGTGCTCCTGATCACCCTGCCCGAGGTCCTTTTGCTGCCCTTCATGTTTTATGCCATTCAGACCCAGATCTACTGGCTTGCTGTTCTTGCAATGGCAATTGCGACAGTCCCGCACGGCATGTTCTACAGCGCGATCGCCGGCATTTTGGCCAGATCCTTCCCCGCCCGTGTCCGGTACACGGCCTTGTCTCTCGCTAATCAGATCAGCGCAATGACAATTGGCGGCGCAACGCCTTTCGTGGCACAGCTGACGCTTCAGAAGAGCGGAACGATTTTCGCGGTCGCCGCCTTGTCGACAGCGTACACCGTGATCTCGATCCTTTGCGTTCTCGCGCTGCTGAAACGAACCGGATTTGACGCAGGTCAGCCCTCGATCGCGGAAGAAGCCGACCGCCGGGCTCTGATCGAAAAATAGACACGGCGGCCCCACAATTCGCAGCATGGCGCGAGTCGCAAGACCCTGGCGAGAGGAATGCCTTGCCCGGATGAGCCGGGTTCGCGATTGACCCTCGAGATTGCCGACAGGCCCGTGAGCGCGGGGCTTCGCGGCGAGACCAGTTAGTCCGAAAGGCGATACGTCATGAACTTCAAACGCTCGATTGTACGGCCCTTCCCGCGCCCGCCGACCGCCCTATTGCAACGCTTCCGCGCAGCCGGCAAACATGTCGTGCGTCACCGGAAGAAGAATCTGTCATGACGACTGTCCGATCTGACCAAAGCTGTCGACGTCGCGAACAGGGCGCGCATCGGATTGCACGGCAACAGGAACGATCTCGGCCGGTTCAAGAGGGTCGAGATGTCCACGCTCCCAGTTCGCGATCACGGTCGCCGCTACCGCATTTCCGATGACGTTGGTCGCTGACCGCCCCATGTCGAGAAAGTGATCGATCGCAAGGATCAGCAGCAGACCCGCCTCGGGTATGTCGAAGAATGACAAGGTGCCCGCGATCACCACCAGGCTGGCACGCGGGACGCCCGCGATCCCTTTCGAAGTGACCATCAGGATGAGGAGCATCAGCAGCTGCTGACTCAGCGTCATGTCGATGCCATAGGCCTGCGCGATGAAGACCGTCGCGAACGTCATATAGATCATGGAGCCGTCGAGGTTGAAGGAATAGCCCAGCGGCAGGATAAAGCTGGCGATACGGGGCGGCACTCCGAAACGATCCAGCGCTTCGAGCGTCCGCGGATAAGCCGCTTCCGATGATGCCGTCGTGAAGGCCAACAGCAGCGGGTCGCGAATGTAACGCACCAGAAGCGCGGTGCGCCGCCCGACAAACAGGAAGCAGATGGCGATTAGGCAGCACCACAACAGGGCAATGGCAATGTAGAAGCTGAGCATGAAATAGCCGAGGCTGCCCAGTATCTGCGGGCCGCGTTCGGCCAGCGTCGACGTAACCGCCGCGAACACGGCCACCGGAGCGAAACGCATGACATATCCGGTCACCTGCAACATGACCTGCACAAGTGCCTCGGTCGCGCGAACCAGCGGGATCGCCCGTTCGCCGACGGCGGTGATCGCGACGCCGACGAACAGCGAGAATATGACGATCTGCAAAATCTCGTTCTCTGCCATCGCCTCGATACCCGATGCCGGCACGATATGCGAAGCGAAGGTGCGAAAATCGAAAGCAGCCTTGCCGACACCGCTCGCGCTGTCCGCCGGCGGCAATGGCATGTTGAGGCCAACGCCGGGCTGGAAAAGATTGACGAGCAGCAGGCCCAGACCGAGCGACAGCAGGCTCGCGGCAACAAACCACAGGAGAGCCCGGCCACCGACGCGGCCGAGGGCGGCCGTATCGCCCATATGCGCGATGCCCGTGACGAGCGTCGAGAAAACCAGGGGCGCGATGATCATCTTGATCAGTCGCAGGAAGATGTCCGTAACGGTCGAAAGATAATGGGCCGCCGTCTTGAGCGTCGCGCTGCCGGGTCCGCCTCCGTCGTCGAGCGAATGGTTCATGGCGAGACCGGCAATCATGCCGAGCAAAAGTGCTATCAATATGGCATAAGTCAGTTTTTTGGCCATATGGCGATCTCCGTTCGATGAAGATATGGCTTCTGCCGGTGCCCGGCTCGGGAAGACATCAGCTGGAGGAAAGGGGCATCGCGTCATCGTTGCCGCCGGCTGCGAACACCTCGCGCTCGATCTCATGGAGGCTGGAAGCCATGACGACGGCGTTGGTCATGTTGGTCGATACGTTGACCGTGGTTCGCATCATGTCGAGCAGGCGATCGAAGGGCAGGATGAAGCCGACAATCAGGGCCGCCTGGGCGTCGCTGATGCCCACGACCGACAGAACAGCCGCCATCATGAACATGGCCGCCGAGGGAATGGGCGGCGCACCGAGGGCGAGCAGCGTCGATACGGCCACGACCAGAAGCAGGTCAGACGCGGATGGCACGATTCCCAGGGCCTGGATCGCGAACATCGACAACAGGGCCACGAACATCGCTGTTCCGTCGCGCGCGATACCGACGCCAACGGGAAGGACGGTCGACGCGATGCTCGCGTGGACGCCGAATTTTTTCTCCATGATCGCCATTTCGGCAGGCAAGCTCGCGGAACTCGACGATGTGGAGAATGCGATGATCAATGCATCGGTGGCCCCCCGCAGATACCGGATCGGCGACAGACGCGCGAGCGATGCGATCAGGCCGGTATGAACGACGAGTAGCTGGAGGATACACCCCAGCAGCGTACCGAGCGCCAGCAGCGATATGTTGACGAATACGCCCAACCCGTTCGCGCCCACGGCCGCCGCCATCAGACCGAAGACTCCGATGGGCGCTACCTCCATAACGAAAATCACCAGTCGCATCATGACCTCGGAGGCAGTCTCGATGACATCGGCAAGCGGGCGACCGCGCTCGCCAACGGTGAGTATGCCGACTGCAAAGAAGATTGCGAAGAATATGATTGCCAGCATATCCCCTTGGGCAAGCGCCTGCACCGGATTGAGCGGAATGATCGCGATCAGTTGTTCCGCCAATGTTCGGCCGCCCTCGATCGTCTGCGGTTTGGCACCAAGCACGTTGACGCCGGCGCCGGGTTGCAGCACGAGACCGAGAAGCATGCCGAGTGTCGCGGCAACCAATGCCGAGACGAAGAACAAGGCCAGCGCCCGGACACCGAGCGAGCCGAGGCGCTTCGGATCCCCCATTCCGATCACGCCCGCGGTGATCGTGAAAAAGATAAGCGGAGCAACGAGCATACGCGCGAGGCGGACGAAGATATCGCCAAGCCATTGCAGCCGCGCAGCCTCCTCTCCCCACAGGATGCCTGCGGCCACGCCAAGGATGAAGGCCGGGATAATACGCTTCCACAGAGGAATGCCGAACCAGTAGCGTCGAAGCAGGCCCGGCGGCCCGGGGTGCTCCATTTCCTCGTTCGCCACCATTCTCACCCCCATTTTCGCCGCGACTGCCGGCTTCGATATCCGCCCTTGTCACAGCCCGCCACGCTGCATCTCCCTTGGCTTAGCAAGATAGTTGATTGTTGACAATCAACAAATGCATTGCGATGGGCGCGAACGAAGGCAGGCCTGACTGTCGCTGATCCCTCGGTCACCGAGCCGGCTCTGGAGGAAAATGTTCCATGTCCATATTATTCGTCGGCTGCGGCAAGATGGGAGCGGCCATGGCGGGCGGAATGGCAAGGCGTGACAGGGTTCATTTCATCGATCCGCACGTCGAGACCGTAACCGGCGCAAGGAAGATCGAGTCGATCGACGATCTCGCGGCTGCAGACAGGCCGGCATTGATCATACTGGCCACGAAGCCGGACGCGATCGACGAGGCCTGCAAGCTCATCGCGCCACTGCTGGCGGCGGACACGATTGTCATCTCGCTGGCTGCCGGAATCAGGCTCGATCGCCTCGCCGCGAAGCTGGGATCTCTGCCGTGCATCATCCGGTTGATGCCGAATCTCGCGGTATTGGCGAACAGCGGCGTTCTCGCCTTTGCCGCGCCGGCGTTGCCGGACGACGATACGCGCCACTTCATCGGACGGCGATTCAGCCCGTTGGGGTCGATCTTCTGGCTTCGCAGCGAGGAGGAACTGGACGCAGTCACTGCCCTTTCCGGCAGCGGCCCCGCCTATCTGCTGTTGATGACCGAACAGATGCGCAAAGAGGCCGCAAGGCTCGGCATGGACGATCAGGTCGCCGAGGCGATGGCCTATGCGACCCTGTGCGGGGTCGGGCACCTTCTGGCACAGCGGAACGACGGTCTGGACAGCATCCGAGCGGACATCACCAGTCCTGGCGGCACCACTGCAGCGGCGATCGCCGTTCTGGAAAAAGACGATGCCCTGCGCCGCCTTGTCGGCGAGGCGATGTCCGCGGCCGTCGATCGAGCACGCATGCTTGCGGCCGTGTGATCGCGTCCGATGCGAAAATCATTTGCCAAGCACGGTGCGGTCGCGCGGCTGCGGCTGCGCCAGTCCGCCCGAGACCGTGAAACCACGCTTGTTCTCCTTTCGCTCGTTCTCGGCCTGTGTGCCGGACTTGTGACGCTCGCGCAAAGCGGCATCGCCCACCTGTTGCAGTCCCTCTTCTATGGCATTCCGCCGGGAGACCGGCTCAGCGCGCAGACGATGATCGACCCCGCCCGTCTCCTGGCGCTGCCTCTCGGCGGCATATTGCTCGTCGGCTTCAACCATTTCGCGGCGCGCAAGGGCGAGCGCCCGATCGATGTCATTGAAGCAAATGCACTCCATGGCGGCGTGATCCCGATGCGCGGGTCTCTGGTCGTGTCGGGGCAAACGCTCGTGTCAAACGGTTGCGGCGCATCGATCGGCCTCGAGGCGGCGTTTGCGCAGATGGGGGGCGGCATCTCATCCGTGGCGGGGCAATGGCTGCGCATGCGCCGCGCCGATCTGAGACTGTTGGTCGGCGCCGGCGCGGGTTCGGCGGTCGGCGCGGCATTCGGGGCCCCGTTGACCGGAATTTTCTACGCCTTCGAAATCGTGCTGGGCGCTTATACGCCGGCGGCGATCGCGCCGGTCGCGGCAGCAGCGACAGCCGCTGCCCTTGTCATGCTGCTGTCCGGTGAGCCAGCCTACATGATCGCGGTTCCGGCAACCGACGCCATTACGACCGCGCACTATTTTCTCTTCGCGGCCCTCGGTCTGGTTTGCGCGATAGCAGGTATCGCCCTGATGCTCGCCGTCACGTCGGTAGAACAAAGTGTGCGCCGGCTACCGATCGACCAGCGCTGGGCTCCTGTCATCGGCGGCCTGCTCCTGATCCCGATCGCACTTGTAACGCCCCAGGCGCTGTCAGCCGGCCATGGCGCGCTGCATCTCAATCTGACCACCCAGATCGGGGTTGGCGCCCTGATACTGGTATTGCTGTGCAAGTCCGCCGCTTCGGCGATTTCGCTCGGTTTCGGTTTTCGCGGGGGCCTATTTTTTGCCTCGCTCTTCCTGGGGTCGCTTGTCGGCCAGCTTTTCGCGGCTGCCGTGAGCGCGATTCCGGGTTTGAGCCCGCTGAGCTCGACCGACGCGGCCCTGGTGGGGATGGCAGCCCTTGCCGTCACAGTCGTCGGCGGTCCGTTGACCATGTCTTTCCTCGTTCTGGAAGCCACGCATGACTTCGCGCTGGCCGCCGTCACGCTGACCGCATCGCTTTGCGCCGGCACCTTCGTCCGTCAGACCTTCGGTTTCTCCTTCGCGACCTGGCGATTGCACATGCGCGGGGAGACCATTCGCAGCGCTCGCGACATCGGACGATTCAGGACGCTGACGGCGGAGAGGGTGATGCGCAAGGGGCCACCCGTCTTCGATGCCTCTCTGTCGATCGCGGAATTTCACCGGCGCTATCCTCTCCTGTCCGCCGAACAGGTCATCGCTGTCGATGGGGGCGGACATTATGCGGGTTTGATCGATACCGCCGCCGCACACGCACCCGACATCGATGCCGACGCGCCCCTCCGCGATATCCTGCAGTTGACCGATATCGTCCTGTCCCCCGACCAGGATGTCGCCACGATGGTGCGGATGTTCGATGTCCATGAGGCCAAGGCGTTCGCAGTGACCGATTGGCAGGGCCGGGTCGTCGGCCTCGTCAGCGAACGCTGCATCCGGCGACGTTATGCGGAGGAAATGGTGAAAGCCGAGCGGGATATGTTTGGCGAGAGGCAATGATCCGGCTTCCTGCCCTCCTCAAAACGGGACTCGCTGCGGGTGCAGCGGTCGCGCTGCTGATGACGGGCTCCGTGCTCCTGGATGCCGGCGCGCGTGTTTCCTCCGGTTCAAAAGCCGAACCGCGGATCATCGGGTCCGTCCAGCGAGTGGTCGCCCCTCCTTCGGAAGCGGAGTTATTGCCTGACCTTGTCGACGCCGCCTGCCCTGCGATTGTCTCGGTCACCGACGCCGCTTCGCCGCCTGGCGACGCGGGTCGCGCAGACGGGATCGTGATTTCAGGCGACGGGGCGATCCTCATGGGCAGCGAAAGCCTGAAACGCGGCGAGGCGGTCGATGTCGCTTTCAACGATGGCACCATCCGCGCCGGACAGGTGACGGTGACCGACGATTTGTCCGGGCTTGCAATCGTGCAGGTCGAGGCGACCGGTCTGGTGTTCCTCGCGTTCGACGACACGGATCTTCCACGTCCCGGTGAGTGGGGCTTCGTCCTCTCTTCTCCTGCCGGTCGCGGATGCCTGGCGGAAGCGGATATCATCACCCAGGACTTCACTTCCGGCCCCGATGCCTCCGAAGGCTGGGTGGCAATTTCCACCGCGCGGCGTGCCATCGGCTTGCCATTTTTGGGGCGCGACGGGCGCGTGAAGGCCTTTTCGAGCCGGGTCAGCGGTACGGTCAGGTTCATGCCGGGAAATATCCTGTCGCGCATCGCCGCAACGATGGTGCGCACCGGCGAACCGCCGGTCGCGGCGTTCGGCATGTTGGTGGAGAAGCCTGGCCCGGCAATGACCCGACGTCTTCGAGCCGAACGATCGAGAGGCGCCGTGGTCGTGCTTGTCGGCTTGAAAACGCCGGCTTCGCGGGCGGGACTGCTCGCGGGCGATATCATTCTTACCGCCGGCGGCGCCCCCGTCGCCGCACCATCCGAGCTCGAGCGGATACTGGCAGGAGCAGGAGAATCGATAAGCCTCGGTGTCCACCGCCGCGGTCGATTGATGACGGTAAGGCTCCACCGCGCCAAGTCGGGGCAACAGCATTTGCCCGCGCGAGCGACATGAGGTAGATTGTCGACAGTCAATTCCAGGGGAGCGACAGTGGACGCACCGACAATAGGTAAATTGCAGAAACAAACCTTCGGCGCGCGGATCGCCGACGAACTGCGCAAGAGCATTTTCGCGGGCGACATTGCACCAGGCGCCCCCCTCGTCGAAACGGCGTTGGCGGAACAATTCGGGGTCAGCCGCGGACCGCTGCGCGAAGCGATCCGTCAGTTGATCGACGAAGGGCTTCTCGTCCAGATCCCGTTTACCGGCACGCACGTGACCGAATTGTCGGAGCAGGCGGTACGCGAAATCTATTCGCTGCGCACCAATCTCGAAACATTTGCATTCAGGCTGGCGTGGGATCGCCGCGACAAGCATTTTCGGGAAGAGCTGCAAAAGAGACAGGCCGCTCTCATCGACGCTATCGATGCCGGCGACGAGCTGGAATGCATCCGGCGCGAATTGCATCTCCATTCGCTCGTCTATGAAACGGCGGACCATTTGCTGCTTCTGGAAATATGGAACGGTCTGAAAGGGCGTCTCCAGCTCTATTGGGCGTCAAACCATCTCGCTCACGGCCGTCGTGGTCCTCGGCGGGGAGGACATGACAGCTTCCTCGCCGCTGCGCTCGGTGACAGCTGGGACGCGATGGAACGGGAGATCGAAACGCATATGCGCTTGGGCGGCGAAGAAACCGAACGCTATCTGAAAGCGCGCAACGAGCAGGCCTGAAGCCGGTGCGGCTGTCAGGAGCCGCGTTGCCCCTTATCCGCCAGGTCCGCCCGGCGGACACACGGAGCAGCAGCGACCGGCCCCCGAACGGGCGCCGGTCGCGAAATCAGTCAATCAGAATTTGACGTTCAGTCCGGCGAAATAGCGACGGCCGAGCAGATCATAGGTCGCTTCGGGCGTATTGACCGGTCCCCCCAGACGGGCTCCGAGCACCGGCGGGCCATTATCGAATAGATTGTTCACGCCGCCGTACAGGAACACCCCCTCGGACAATCGCACCCGGGCGCTGACATCGAAGTAGCTTTCGGCAGGAAAACGGTCGCGAAAGGCCGTCTGCCCCTCACGAAGCGTGATCGGGCTGAGATAGCGTCCCCGCGCGGTGAGGGTGACGGGACCGCTCGAATAGCTCGCCGAGAATTGCGCCTTGAAAGCGAGGGACGCCCAGGCTCCGGTGCCGGTACAGCCCGGACCGAATTTTCCGGAGCATTCCATCGGTGCGGACCCGGGCAGCGGAACCGTCGTATCCTTGAACTGCCGGTTGCCGGAGACACGCAGATCGAGATTTGCGGTCTCACCGAAAAGCGCCATACCGCCATCCAGCGGAATGCGGTAGTCGACCTGGAAATCGATACCGCGCACCTTCCGGCTCGCGACATTCATCAGCGTTGTCTGAACCGTCTGAATGTCGCCGTTCGGAAAGCGCGAGATACGCTGGCAGAAGGGGTTCGCCGCATCCAGTGTCTGGAAGCATTGATCGATCGTCGCCTGCGCAGTGACAGTGGCAATCGCATCGCTGACGCTGATGTCATAGAAATCGGCGGCGATGTTCAGCCGTGGAATGACAGGCGGAGAGGCCACGAAGCCGATGGTATAGGTATTGGACTTTTCCTCACGGAGATCGGGGTTGCCGCCGCCCATGACGTTCAAGCCGGTTCCCACCCGGACATAGGTGTCGATGTCGGCAGCGGGAACGCCTTGTGCGACGCAAAAGGCCTTGATTGCCGCAGACGGATTGCTGCGGGAATCGCAGGGATCGGTTCCGGACGAGGCGCCTGAACTTGCATTGGCAAAAAGGTCGGAAAGTCCCGGCGCCCGCACCGACCGCTGATATGCGCCGCGAAGGCGTAGCCAAGGGGTAATACCCCACTGCCCGCCAAGCTTGAAGGCGAAGATCGAACCGATCGACGAATATTGGGAAAAGCGCATCGCCCCTTCAAGCGACAGCTCGTGCAGGAAAGGCCGGTCGGCAAACAGGGGAACACGCACTTCTCCATATTGCTCGAAAACATCGACCGATCCGCCGTTCGGGGGGCTCGGAACGCCGGCCGACAGCTGGCCCGAGGCCACTTGGGCGTCGGGCTCAAACGAAAAACTCTCCTTGCGATATTCGATACCGAATGCCGCCGCGACAGCTCCCGCCGGCAAGGCGAACAACTCGCCGCTCAGGGTTGCCGAGGCCAGGTCCCGCGTGACCCTCGTGCGATCGGTTGCGACCGGACTGATGAATGCGGCGGCCTCAGGAGTGACCGAGCCGACGCCAAAGATGTTGACGGGGACGCAGCCCAGAATCTGGGTGCGGCAGACGGCCTTCTGCGTCGACGGGTCGATCACGACGTCGAGCCCCAGCGCAAGCCGCTCGTTCGAAACCGTGCCATAGGCCGCGCGGAACTGGTCGACCGCCTGCCGCGAATAATAGACGTCCCAGTTCCAGTCCCGTCCATCCAGGGCGAATTTGCCTTTGAGGCCGAATGTCCCCTGATAGGATGTCCGCTTGAAATCGAATGATCGCGGACCGAGTTCGACCGGGCGCGTCAGAACGTTGGTGAAGCTGTATGCGCCGTCACCGTCGGGATCGAAGAGCCAGGCGTTCGCGGCAAAGAATTCGCGGGTGGCGGGCGACAGCGCCGGATTGGTCGAAGCACCCGGAATGACGAGCTGACCCGACCGGCCGTTCTGCGCAGTGAAGGCAACGGGAGCGATCTGGTAGCTGTTCTGATTTTCGACGAAGAAGCCTTCGGCATAGGCCGTAACGGCATCCGAGATGTCGTAGCGCCCCAGAACGGTGAGCTGATAGCGTTCCTGCGGACGCATCAGCAGATTGTCGCTGCCGAAATTATAGAGGTCTTCGGGATTGCAGAAGGGCTGCGCCGCACCGCTCGCATCGAACCGGATCCCGGTCACGGAACATCCTGCCCCCGCGAGATCGAGACCGACAATGCGTGCTCGCTGCGCCGAGGAGAGACCTATATAGCTGCCGGGAATCTGCGTGGCGCCTCCCGGAACGAGCCGGTCGCCCGATTCGTTGAGAGATAGACGCGAGAAATCCCTGGCGCCCGCCGATACGTCGGACTGGCGATGGTACGAGAAGTTGGCGACGATGTTACCGCGATCGTCGGCAAAATTGCCGCCATAGGTCAGGCTGGCCTTGTGCCGCTGTCCGTCGCCATGTTCGGTCACGGCGAAGCTGTAGTCTGCCTCGACGCCTTCAAACTTGTCATTCAGGATGAAATTGACGACGCCGGCGACAGCGTCCGAGCCGTATACGGCCGACGCGCCGCCGGTCACTACTTCGACGCGCTTCACCAGCGCTTCGGGAATGGTCGAAAGATCGACCAGCAGATCCGGATTGACCGGCACGAAGCGCCTGCCATTGACCAGCACCAGCGTCCGTGCCGGCCCGAGACCGCGCATATCGGCGGTATAGATACCCGGGCCGTTCGAGTTACCCGCAGTCGCGCCACCCTGCGCCTTGAGCTGCGGCATCTCGTTGAGCGTCTGCTCGATCGTGCCATTGCCCGACATCTTTATGGCTTCGTCGGACAGGATATTGACGGGGCTGGTCGCGGTAAGATCGGTACGCAGGAGTCGCGTTCCGGTGACGACGATCGGCTCGCCCTCATCGGCCGCCTGCGCCAACGCCGGCGCTGCCGGAGCGGTGGCGATCGCCGAACCGCTTATAGCAAGCAGGAGGCGAAAGTTACGGCTTCGGCTCCTGAATTTCTGACCTGTCATCTATTCCTCCCTGTACGCCCAAACCCAATACAATATGATTGTCAACAATCGATCATTGGATGTAAACCATTGTCCGATGCAAGCCCTTTTTTTGCTGCGCGCCTGCGCGGCGAGCACAAACGCCGTCACAGGGCGGTGAAAGCGCCCGCGAAAGCGGTGACCGCCCGCCCTCCCACCGACACCTCGTCACCAAGCAGGCGAGTCAGGACCGCGCCTCCTCTGGGAGAGGCCTGCCAGCAAGCAAGATTCGGACCGAGGCGGTCCAGCCAATAGGGAGCGAGGCACGCGTGGGCCGTTCCGGTGACCTGGTCCTCGTCGACGCCAACGATCGGGGCAAAATTGCGCGACACGATCTGGTAATGTGGCGAATCCGAAATGGCCGTCAGAATGAGCGAACGGATGCCCGTTTCGACGAGCAGCGGAAAGTCAGGTTGTGCGGCGCGCACCAATGCGGCATCGCCGCATTCGAGAACCCAGCGATCGGAATGACGGGAGGCGGCGATCCATTCGGTTCCGACGCAGGCTGCAAGCGCGGCCGGGACGTCTGCAACGCGCCCTGGCACAGCCGGCAAGGTGAGCCATATCGACCCCGTCCTGTCGCGTCGGGCGGTTAGTGATACGCCGGTCCGCGACGTGAAGCGCAGTTCGTCGGCCTTCTCTCCGGCCTGCCAGAGGATATGCGCCGCCGCCAGGGTGGCATGGCCGCACAGTTCGACTTCGGTGACCGGTGAAAACCAGCGGATCGCCCAGCCCCCGCCCTGCCGAATGAGAAAGGCGGTTTCCGGCTGGCGCAATTCGGCGGCGATCGCCTGCATCGACCGCTCGTCAACCGGCGCCGAAAGGATGCATACGCCCGCAGGGTTGCCGCGAAACGGTACGTCGGTGAAGGCCGCGACGATATAGGTGGCGGCGCTTTCGCATTGTCGCATCGGCGCGGCCGGTCAGCGAGCGGTCTCGGAACCGTCCGACGCGGCAATGCGCTCCACGTCGGCGAGCAACCGGTCGGGATCGTAAACCCGGCTGTCGGCGATCACGTACCGAATCTTGCTGCGGCGTTGCGGTCTGCCGGCGCCGTCGACGGGCGAGCGCCCGATCAGAACCTTGAAGTCCTCCAGCGGATTCTCATCGACGATCAGCATGTCGGCGACAAAGCCGGGCCGCAACACCCCCATATCCGGGCGCCGCAACGTCCGCGCCCCGCCCTGCGTCGCAGCCCGGACCACCTCGAGCGGCGTAAGTCCCGCCTCGAGCAGGAGTTCGAGTTCGCGGATGGTCTGGAAACCGTAAAGCTGGAACGGGCCGCCGGAATCGGATCCGACCGAAAGATGGCCGCCCTGTTTCACATATTCGCGTATGAACGCCATCCAGTTGCGATAGGCCTGCGCCGCCGAGGCCTCGTCATTGCTCGTCCAGCGATCGAAGATCGCGCCGTGCCGCGTCGGATCGGGGGTGCGCCAGCGCTGCAAGTCCCCGGGACGCGCGTACCGACCGAGCCATGGCACGTTGGAGGCACGGGTGAAGTCGCGCTGCTTTTCATAGACGACCATCGTGGGGTTCATCGTGAAGCGGCCTTCACGGCTCGCCCTCGCCAGCGCGGGCGCTATGTCGACCTTCATTTTCTCCATATCGGCCTGCTGCCAGATGGCCAGCGTCTCCCGGAATCGCTGCCGTTCGTCGCCATAGTCATAGTTCGCCGGCAGCACGGGAATCGTGGTGTTGCGCAGGGCCAGTTCGGGATAGCCGTAATGGTGCTCGATCGTCGTCACCCCGCTCCTTGCCGCTATCAGGGCGTTGACGCCCGGGGACGAACTCTGGGTGATGTGGATGGCCAGTCCCATGCCGTGGCGCTGTGTCTCTGCGCCCAGTACCTCAAGAATATCGGGATACTCGCTGCCCGCCCTGACCAGCTTGATCCCGTCAACGCCGAGCTTGTGCCAGCGCCGCACCAGAGCGGGGACCTCGGCGGCTGTTCTGATTGATTCCGGCAGGAAGGGATATACCCACATTCGCGGAGCGACGACGCGACCCGCCGCGATCCGCTTCTTTTCCGCGAGAATGCCGTCGGGCACATTCGTGCCCTCGCCGAAATTTCCGTCGAGATTGCGCAGGCTTGTGACGCCGTGGGCGAGGAACAGCTTGTAGATGAATTCCCGCGGCGTCGGAGGATACAGATGCGCGTGCGTATCGATCAGCCCGGGCATGACATAGCGCCCCTCGGCGTCGATCACATGACCGACGGGTTCGGCCGCGGGGACCCCGCCCAGCGCTGCCCCCGTACTAGACAGGATGGGCGCCGAGTCGCGAATATCGCTGATCAACCCGTTGCGAACATAGATATCGACCTTGCCGCGCACGGGCGCGCCGGTACCGTCGATCAGCATTGCATTGCGAATCAGCATATCGAGATGTTGCGGCGGGACAGCGACCGGTGGACTCGCCGCCTGCTGAGCCGTCACCGGGTGGTACGAAAGCATCGCGGCTCCCGCGATCAGGGCTGCCGCAATCCGTCGACTCCACGCCCCCCTGCGGTTGCCTGAACCCTCGCCACGACAATCATCCGCTCTCGTCATCATTCTCTCCCGACAGAATACAGGCCGCAGCTAGCATTATGATCGATTGTTGACAATCTACCAAACAGCATTTAGCTCCGGCCGACGACAAATGACGATGAGGCTTACACAATCATGGAATTAGCTGGCCCGACTCCACGCGAATCCTTCACGACAGCACTTTCGGGGGCGCAGGGATATGCCGCCGACGATCGCAACGAGGCCGTCCGGATCTATGTTAACGGCGAGTTCTTCACGCGCGCTGCGGCCAGGGTATCGGTGTTCGACGCCGGTTTTGTGCTGGGCGATGGGGTGTGGGAGGGTTTGCGGCTGGTCCGCGGCACTCTGGTCGCACTGGACCAGCACCTCGATCGCCTGTTCGAGGGCGCGAACGCAATCCAGCTCGACATCGGGATGGATCGCGAGGGCGTTGCCAATGCCATTCGCGCCACGCTCGCGGAAAACGGAATGCAGGACGGCGTCCATATCCGCCTGATGGTCACGCGCGGAATGAAGCGGACGCCGAATCAGGACCCCCGTTTCGCGCTGGGCAAACCGACCATGGTGATCATTGCCGAATATAAGGCGCCCAACCCGGCCGCGAAGAAGAACGGCCTGAAGCTGCTGACCTCGACGATCCGGTGCAGCACCCCCGATGTCTTCGACCTCAGGCTCAATTCGCACAGCCGGCTCAATTTCATCCAGGCGCTCATCCAGGCGATCAACGCCGGATGCGACGAAGCCCTGATGCTCGATCAACGTGGCTTCGTGGCGAGCTGCAATTCGACCAACTTCTTCATCGTCCGGCGCAAGGAATTATGGACCTCCACAGGCGCCTATTGTTTCAACGGGATCACCCGGGCGAAAACCATCGAACTCTATGCAGAGGAAATGGGCGACGTGCACCAGAAGGACTTCACGCTGGCCGAAGTCTATTCGGCCGATGAAGCCTTCGTTACAGGCACGCTGGGAGGCATCACCCCGATCACGGCGATCGACGGCCGCACGATCGGAAACGGCACAGCCGGTCCAGTGACCCGGGCGATCAGCGATTCCTATCTCCGCCGGATCGGCGCCGCTTGAACGGCATGGAATTGCTGCGCGGGTCTGGCAAGGCGCTTGGCGTGGGCGGACGGCATCAAATCCTGTGGCTGGCCGCGTCAGTGGCAATGCTGTCGCAGCCCGCTTTGGCGAAAAGCGCACCGGCGGCGGCGAGGGATAAGGCAGCGCAGGCGGGCGCGGCGGCTTCCGAGGTCGGCGAAACTGCCCTCCCCTCCCGCGCATCGGTCACGGTGAACGGACGCACGATCCGCCATACCGTGACGCCGGGAACGCTGGTCATCCGCGATGACGATGGCGACGCGATCGCCAGCCTGTTCTACACCGCCTATGTCGCTGACCGCACATCGGGCGAAACGGAGCGGCCGCTGACCTTCCTGTTCAACGGCGGCCCCGGGTCCGCGAGCATGTTCCTGCACCTCGGGTCGATCGCGCCGGTGCGGATCGTTTTTCCGCGCGATACGGCGATGCCGCCCGCGCCCTATCAGATCACCGCCAATCCCTACACGCTGCTCGACCGGACCGACATGGTGTTCATCGACATGGTCGGCGCAGGCTATTCGCGCGTACTGGGCAAGGCGAAAGAAGCGGACTTCTGGAGCGTCGACAGCGACGCGGATGCCTTCGCCCGGGCGATCCGCCGCTATCTCACGATCAACAAGCGCTGGAACAGCCCCAAATATCTATTCGGGGAAAGCTATGGAACGACCCGCGCGGCGGCCCTCGCCTATCGCCTTTCGGGACTGAGTGGCGGCGGTATCAGGCTCAACGGGATCATCCTGCTCGGTGTGAACCTCAATCAGGGCATGTCGCAGCCCGGTTTCGAGGAAAATCATCTGGCCTGGCTTCCGAGCTATGCCGCCACTGCCTGGTATCACAATCGCCTCGCGGACCGCCCCGAAACTTTGGAACCATGGCTGACAGAAGTGCGCGCCTGGACACTCGGCCCCTACGCTGCCGTGCTCATGAAGGGCTATGACGCGAGCGACGAAGAACGGCGCGCGATAGCGCGCCAGTACAGTGCTTATACCGGAATTCCCGAACAGGATGTACTCGATGCGCAGCTTCGCATCGAGCCCGGAACATTCCGCAAGATATTATTGCGCGATCGCGGCCTGACGCTCAGTCGCCTCGATTCGCGATTGACGGGGCAGGACAACAGCAGTCAGGGCGGCGAGCCCGAATATGATGCCGCCGGCAGCTTCAATGCCGGTCCGTTCGGGACCGGCATCCAGCATTATCTGTCGGCTCGTCTCGGCTATTCGACGGCTCTCGAATATCGGCCCAACATCTATAGTCGCATCGCGGGCCGCTGGGATCGCAGCCACATCGGCCCGTCGGGCAACCGGATGCCGATGGCCAATACGGCACAGGATCTTTCGCGAACGATGCGGGAGAACCGCTTTCTGAAGGTGCTTGTTCTCAGCGGATATTACGATCTCGCCACCCCGTTCTTCAAAGCCGAATATGATATCAAGCGGATGCAGATCGACCGCAAACTCCAGCGCAACATCCGGTTCGATTATTATGGCGCTGGCCACATGATCTACACCAACACCGACGAACTGCCCCGGCTCAAGAGCACTCTCGATCGCTTTTACGACGAAACGTCTGCCGAGACCCGGGGCCGGGGCAATTCATGAACGCGCCGTCCACGAGATAAGAGGAATCTGGGAACCATGACGTCATCACATCACCGGCGAATTCCGGCTGCCGTTCTGGCGGCATTTCTTGCCACCACCTGTCCCGCCGCAATCGCCGCCGAGCAGAATCCTCCGGCCTCGCCGTTCGACGCCATCGCCGACGCCTATACCGGAACCGCGGACGAGGATGAGGGGCAGCGCGGGGTAAGCCCCCGATGGAACGATGTGTCCCCGGCCTTCCGGGCCCGGCAGGAGCAGCGGCTGCGCCGGCTACTCGCACGCCTCGATGAGCTGCCCGCGACGGCCCACAGCGAAGAACAGTTCAATCGCGACATGTTGAGACACATGATCGAGGCCGATCTGGCAGCCTTTCCCTTCGATGAGGGGCGGATGCCTTTCTCGAACGGCCAGGGCTTCTTCCGCGCGCTCGGAAATGTCGCCAACACCACGGTCATCAAGAACAGGGCCGACGCGGACAACTGGCTGGCGCGGCTGGCCGGCGTCCCGGCATTTTACGCGGCACACATCGCCAATATGCGCCGGGGCCTGAAAACCGGGTTCACGCGGCCAGCCCTGATCGTCGACCAGGTCCTCGAGCCCCTGGAAGCCGCTGCCGCGACCCCGGTCGCGGATGATGCCTTGCTGAAGCCGTTTGCCGCACTTCCGCCATCGATCCCGGCGGCCGAGCAGGCCGCCCTGCGTGCCCGGGCCATGGATATTGTCGAAAACCGCGTGCGTCCCGCGCAGCGGGCGGCCGTTGCCTTCATGCGGGACGAATATCGTCCCGCCGCCCGCACCACGCTGGCCGCGCGGGACCTTCCGGGTGGCGACGACTATTATCGCTATCTCGTGCGCAAATTCACGACGACCAACCTGACGCCCGAACAGGTCCACGAAATGGGCAAGCAGGAAGTGGCGCGGATACTGGGGGAAATGGAGAAAGTCGTCCGGGCCGCGGGCTTCGATGGGAGTGTCACCGAATATATCGATGCGCTGCGCGCGGATCCCGCAAATTATGCCGCGAACCCCGAAGACTATATGGAGAAGGCGAGCGAGGTCGCGAAGCGCGCCGACCGGGCTGTGCCGCGATGGTTCGGCAAGCTTCCCCGTCTTACCTGGGGCCCCCTGTTCAAGACGCCGGCCCAGGAAGGCACCGCCAATGTCTATATGCGCGGATCGCCGGAAAAGGGGGTGCCGGGCAGCATCATGATGTCGCACCGCGACGCCACGAAGGCGCCGCTATATCAGGTCGCGGCATGGGTCGTTCACGAGGGTGTGCCAGGACATCATTTCCAGATCGCGCTCTCGCAGGAAAATGATGCCCTTCCCGCATTCCGGCGTTCGGCCAGAGTAACGCCCTATATCGAGGGCTGGGCCCTCTATTCCGAGGGCGTGGCCGAAGAAATGGGCCTCTATCGCAACGCGAAGGAGCATTTCGGCCGCCTCTCCTTCGAAATGTATCGCGCCTGCCGACTGGTAATGGATACCGGTATCCACTGGATGCGCTGGACGCGCGACGAGGCGAGACAATGTCTCGCCCGCAACACCGGGCTCAGTCCGGCCATGGTCGATTTCGAGACCAATCGCTATATCAGCCAGCCCGGACAGGCGCTCGCCTACAAGATAGGCGAAATGCGCATTCGGGCCGCGCGTCAGCGTGCGGAAAAAGCGCTTGGGCCGAAGTTCGATATACGCGCTTTTCACGACGCGCTGCTCGATGGCGGGCCGATGCCGCTCGATATGCTCGACATCCACATGGACCGATGGATCGCCGGACAGGCGAAATGACGTCCCGCATGGCGGCCCGCCGTACTAGGGGCGGCACATCGGGAGCATCGATCGGGCTGCGCGAGGAGTAACCGACCCGCAATCCGGTCGGGAGGACAAAGAGGGGAAACAGGATGACCAGAGTGGTTCTACTCTCTGGAGCGGCTTTCTGCGCGCTCCAGACGCCAGCTTACGCATATCAGACAGCGACGGGAATTTCCGTCGAGGAACCCGCGACGCCGGACGAGGACAGCGGAACCGAAATCGTGGTCACCGGTTCGCGAATTGCGCGGCCGGAATATGATGGCAATATTCCCGGCGGCCAGATGGCGAAGGAAGAAATCGAGGATCGCGGAATCATCAGCGCGATCGACACGGCGAACGAACTGCCTTTCGTGTCCACCGGCGCGACGATCGAGGGCGAGAATGGCGGCGGCAGCAGCCTGGGCGTGGCGTTCGTCGACGTGCTGGGTCTCGGCTCGCAGCGGACGCTGGGACTGGTCAACGGTCGCCGGATGGTGTCGGGCAACAGCGCCGCGTTCTTCACGTTCGGCAACGAGGCTGGCTCGCAGATCAATTTCTCGGTACTTCCCTCGCAGATGATAGCGCGCACCGACGTGTTGACCGTTGGTGGCGCAGCCGCCTACGGCTCCGACGCCGTCGCCGGTGTGGTCAACGTCATCTTGCGCGACAAATATGTCGGGACCGAAGGCGTCTTGCGCTATTCGCAGATCGGCGAAGGTCCGGGCAAGGGAGGGTTCGGCAGCCTTATCCATGGGACCGGATTTGCGTCGGGCCGCGGCAATCTTGTTGTCGCCGTCGAATATAACAACCAGGACGCACTTTCCGGGTTCGAACTGCCCTATTTCATGGGCGCCGCGCAGCAAGTCGGCAATTATGCGCGGGCCCGAAATCCCGATTTCACCGGCACCGAAGCGGTCGATATCAATGTGGCGAACAACGGCGCCTTTCTGCGCACGTTCGACGACGGCCTGCCGACGACGGTCTATGGCCGCTATCTTGGCATGGGACACGTCACCGACGGCGGATCGGTATTTCTCCGCACTCCGACAACGGGCCAGCTGATACCGGGCGAGCCGGTCACCAGCCCGGCCGGCACAACGTCCACGACCGGCTTTTTTACCCGCTGGGCGCCGACGGCCCTGCCAGCGGGAACGAATTGCGCCACCGTGCTGCAATCCTTCGGCCTCACGCGTCCGGACGGCCTCACGCTGGGCCAATGCAACACTCTCGCCCTCAATGTCCTGCAAGCAAACCGTCCGACGCCGCGCGAATATTTTGCCGAGCATCCCGAAACCGACATCAACCTGTTTCTCGGAACCTTCGACAAGGGCTTCCTCACGGTTGCCAATACCGACGCCGCCACACGGGACATGTTCCCGCGCCGCGCAGTACCGTTGCGGTTCGACGACAGCGGAAAACTCGTCGAATATCGCGTTGCCTCGCTCGATCCGACCACGCCCTCCACGCTCGCGCTCGCCGCCGGCACCGAAGGCGTCGTCAACCGGAAGTACAACACGCTGCGTATCCGGCAGGAACGCATTCAGGCCAATCTGATCGCCAGCTTTGACATCAGCGACAATGTCCGCTTTTTCACGCAGAATCTCTACTCCAGGGTCCGGTCCGAAAGACCCTTTGAAGCGGCGTCGCCGAACACCGGCGGCACCACCGAAAATTCCATCCTGAGTTTCACGCTCGATCACCCGTTCCTCTCGCAGGAGAACCGTTCCCTTCTGCAGTCTCTGGGCGTGACGGCGAACCAGACCCTCCGTATGACGCGCAGCAACCAGGATCTTGAGGGCAGCACGCCGATGGTCGGCACGGTGGAGACCATATCGAGCGTCGCCGGTGTCGAAGGGTCGATGGACCTGTTCGGCCGCAAATTTGATTGGGAAACCTCGGCCAGTTACGGCCGCTCGACCGGTACGACCACTTCGTCCAGCATATTGGACGCCCAATATGCCCTCGCCGCCGATGTCGTCCTTGACGCCAATGGCAGAGCGGTGTGCCGCGCCCAGACGAATCCTGCCGCCTATCTCGGTAAAAGTTTCGGCGTTGCTTCGGGCATCGATCAGGTCGCTGCTGCCGACAATCCCCTCGGATTTGTCACCGACGCATTCGCGGTAGCCCGACCGGGCGCCGATGGCATTCCGCAGCTTGCACAATATAGCACGGTCATTACCCGGCAGATGATCGACGACTGCTCGCCGCTCAACCTTTTCGGCGAGGGGCAGTCCTCCAGGGAAGCGCGCGACTATGTCCTTGGCACGCAGGAGCTGCATCAGCGTAACGAACAGCTCTTCCTGCAGGGCTATCTCTCGGGATCGCTCTTCGACCTGCCCGGCGGACCGGTGGGAGTTTCGGTCGCCGCCGAATATCGCAAGGAGAAGTTCGCGTTCTCGACGGATCAGATATCGGCCACCGGCGGCTTCCGCAACGCGGCCGCGACCATCGGAACCCGCGGCCAGTCGACCGCCTATGAATATGGGATCGAGTTTCGTATTCCCGTCATCGGCAAGGATTTGACCCTGCCCCTCGTCGAGAATTTCGACATCAGCCCCGCGATCCGCATTTCGAAGCAGGATGCGTCGGCGCCCGACTATCGCAATCTCGACGGCGACCTCATCGAACGCAACATCAAAGGTGACACCGCAACCATCTGGTCGCTCGCCGCCACCTACAAGCCGTTCCGGGACCTGACCATTCGCGGAAACATGACGCGATCGATCCGTCAGCCTGCCCTGGTCGAATATTTCCTGTCCGGCCAGCAGGCTTCGAACAGCGCGTCCGATCCCTGCTCGCTGAGCTACATTACCGCGGGCAACGCCGCGAACCGACAGGCGAACTGTCTGGCGCAGCTTCAGGCGACGGGGGATTTCGCGACCGCTGCCGACGCCCAGACCTTCCTCGACAATTACAATGTGCAGCTCACCCAGGCGCGCACAATGCGATATGGGAACGCGGATCTCGCTCCCGAACGCGGAAAGAGCTGGACCATCGGCGCCGCTTACCAGCCCGGATTCATCCCCGGCCTTACGCTGGGCGGCGACTACATCAACCTGACAATCCACGACGCGATCACGCGCGTAACGTTCCAGCAGGCTGCCGATCTTTGCTACGACAGTCCCGATTTCCCGACCGATCCGCTCAATCTTTGTCAGGGATTGCGCCGAAACACTGCCGGTCTCGCGCCGGATGAAGAGGGCTATTTCCGGTTCGCGAATCGCGTCGACGTTCTCTACGTCAATCTGGGTGCCGTGCGTGTCCGCTCGCTCAACCTCAATGGACGCTATACCGCCAACCTTTCCGAACTCCTCGGCTCCCGCAAGCCGCTCGGCCGTATCAACCTGAGCGCCGCCGCGTACAAGGTCTTCGAATTTTCCGAATCCGGTTCCGGCAATTTCGACGACGCCACCGAACTTGTCGGCACACTTGCCGCGCCGGACTGGCGTGTGCGCGCCAACATCGTCTGGTCGCTGCGCCCCTTCTCGCTGGGCTGGACCTTCAACTGGGTCAGTCCCACCGTCTACAAGACCGGCGGCCTCCCCAACACCATCGAGCAATTCAGCGTCATTTCAACGCCGGCTTACTCGGTCCACGACCTGATGCTGCGCTATTCCGTCGACCGGCGGATCACCGCGCAGGTGAATATTTACAACGCCTTCAACCGCCGTTTCATCAACGAGGATAATGGCACCCTCTATCAAGGCGGGCGCGGCCGCACCTTTGCACTCACCTTGCGAGGGAAGTTTTGACCGATCGGGCGCTCAACCAATCGTTCCGGAGACTCCATCATGCCTTTCAGCTTACGCATTTTCCCCGCCTCGACTGCCGCGCTGGCCCTGGCAATACAGCCGCTTCCGGCGTTGGCCGACACCATGTCGCCCGAAGCAGTCGCCGCGGCAGACGACCATATCGGCGGAGGCATTGATCGACTCGTCGACGATCTCGATACCGGTGCGATCTTCGTGCAGGGCGGGAAGGCAGTACTCTATCGAAAAGGGCCGGTCGGCGGGCGGAGCATTCTGTTCGCAGATGCTGGAGCCGGTACGACCCGGGTGCTGATCGATGACGCAACGCTCGTCAGCAAGCTCCGCGCCGCCGGTGCCGTCCGGGCGACCGATCGTCTTGAGCTCGTCGATTTCGATCCGGCTACCGGCGTTCTCACCATTGCCATCGGCCCGCGGCAATGGCTGGTCGGCCTTCAGGACAACAAGGTCCGGCAGCGACCCGCCGTCGGGGCGACGCGAGGGCAGATATCACCCGATGGCAAATGGGAAGCGCTGGTCGAGAACTATAACATCATCGCTATCGAAAGGGCGACAGGCCGCCGCATCGCGTTGACCAGCGACGGAAACTACGACCGGCGTTATGGCATAAACTATCCCCGCTTCGGGGACATGGTCGAAGCCAATAGCGAGACACCTCCCACGCCCACCCTCACGCGGTGGTCCGCCGATTCAACGCGAATCCTGACCTTCCGCCTCGATCGCAATGACAGCCCGATTCACACGGGCGTTCAGATGAAACCGCCGGGCGGCGGCCTTCCGCGGACCTTCCGATATGTCTATCCGAACGCCGGTTCGCCCAGCGTGCCCGATTTGCGCCCCATGCTGATAGACGTCAGAAGCGGAGCCGCGACCCTGCTCGACGTTCCGGCAATGCCGCTCCTGACGCCTGCCAATCCGGTTCTGCAATGGCAGGGTAACCGCATTCACTATCTTTGGAAAAAGCGGGGATTCGGCGAGATCACCTTGTTCGAGATCGACCCGCTCGCCAACGCAGCGCGGCCGATCGCGCGCGAAGCGCTGAAGCCTGGCGTGTATGATTCCGCGACGATCATCCGCTACGCGCCCTCGCTCGGCGGAACCCTTGTCGTGTCCGAGCGCAGCGGATGGGCGCAGCTTTACCTGGTCCGCCATGGGGATGACGCCGATAGGGGGCAGGCGCTGACCAGCGGCACTTGGGAAATCTCCAGCATCGAACATATCTCGCCGGGAGGCCCCATCCTCGTGACCGGCAATGGTCGCGAAAAGGGGGTGAACCCCTATTACATGATGCTCTACCGTGTCGGACTCGACGGCAAGACGGTCAATCTGACGCCCGAACCCATGCATCATGAAGTGACCCTTTCTCCGGACGGCAAGCATTTCATCGACCGCATGTCCACGCCCACGACTCCGCCCCGCACGGTACTGCGGCGGGCGAGCGACGGCGTAATCGTCGTCGAACTGGCGCGGGCCGATCCGGCAAAATTGGCGAACGCCGGCTATGTGGATGCGGAGGTTTTCCAAACCTCGACGCAGGACGGCAAGACTCCGCTCTACGCGACGATCTACCGTCCGCGGAATTTCGATCCCGAGAAATCCTATCCTGTCATCGAACATGTCTATGCAGGCCCGAGCCAGCGCCGATTCCGCGAAGATTATCGAAACAACATCTCGGGTATTGCACCATCGCTCGCGCAGCTCGGCTTCATCGTTGTGACGATCGACGCACCGGGGACAGCAAGGCGGGGACGCGATTTCCGCCTGCCGGCTTACGGAAAGCTGTGGACTGTCGGGGTCGACGAGCACGTCCATGTGCTGAAGCAGATCAAGGCAAGATACGAATATCTGGACCTCGACCGTGTCGGCATAGCGGGACATTCGTCAGGCGGCTTCGACGCGTTCCGGTTTCTGATCCAGCGCCCCGACATCTACAAGGCGGGCGTTTCATCGGCGGGCAATCACGACATGCGCCTTTGCAAGGTCTGGTGGCCGGAGATGAACATGGGCGTTGCAGACGAGGAAACCTGGGTCCGCAACACCAGCAAGACCTATGCCGGCAAGCTGCGAAGCAAGCTGCTGCTTGTTCACGGCGACATTGACGACAATGTGCCCATCGCCACGACCCGGCAGCTCTCCGAAGCGCTGACGGCCGCAGGAAAACCGCACGAATTCCGGATCATCAACAATCGTGGCCACGGTCTTGCGGGTCCCGAATTCCACAAGATGGTGCGGGACTTTTTCGTCAGGGAACTCCGGCCCTGACCCCGCCACCGACCTGGATCCGTTCCCCGGGACCGCGCCAGCGCTCGAAAAGATCAGGATGAGAAATAAATGAACCTCAGCCGCTTAATCATTGTCTTTCTGCTGTTCTGCAGCCCGGCCGCTGCCCTTGCCCGAGGCGGGGTGGTGTCCTCCGCCGATCCCCGCGCAACGGAGGCGGGCCGCGAGATTCTCGAGAAGGGCGGTAGCGCGACCGACGCGGCGCTGGCGATGATGCTGGCGTTGACCGTCGTCGAGCCGCAAAGCTCGGGGATCGGTGGCGGCGGCTTTCTCATTCGTCACGACGGTGCAAGCGGGGCGATCGAATCGATCGACGGGCGCGAAACAGCGCCGGCCTCGGCCTCCCCGCGACTTTTTGTCGCCGCGAGCGGCAAGCCAATCGACTTTTCCAGCGCATTTCCCGGAGGCCGTTCCGTCGGTGTCCCGGGAAATATCCGTCTGATGGAAGAGGCGCACCGACGCTGGGGGCGCTTGTCCTGGGCCGCTCTCTTCGAACCAGCCATCCGATTGGCCGATAAGGGCTATGTCGTGAACGAAACGCTGGCAGCCGCGCTGTCGAAGACTCCCCCGCTGTGGAAGGATTTTCCCGAGGCGCGCGCGATCTACTGGGAAAATGATCGGCCGAAGCCGAACGGCGCGACCGTCAGGAACCCCGCCCTTGCAAGGCTCCTGCGCGATGTCGCGGCAAGAGGGCCTGATGCATTCTACAGCGGCAGGCATGGCCGGGCGATCATCGCTGCGGTCGAACGTACGCGCGTTCACCCCGCTGTTCTTTCGCAGGCGGATCTGTCGGCCTACCGCGTCAAGACACGCGATGTGGTTTGCGCGCCTTACCGCCGCTTCAAGGTCTGCGGGATGGGTCCGCCGTCTTCCGGGGCGACCACAATCCTCCAGATCCTGGGCCTCATCGAGCGCTTCGATATCAAGGCGATGGGCAAGGACGACCCGCGCGCGTGGCACCTGATTGCGGAAGCGATGTTGCTGGCCTATGCCGACCGCGAGAAATATCTGGGCGATCCCGACTACGTCGACGTTCCCGTGACCGGACTGATCGATCGGCGCTATCTCGCCGAGCGTTCGAGTCTCATTTCGCCCGACACATCGCTCGCATCCTATGAAGCCGGCTCTCCGCCCGGGGCGGAGCCGCGCACACCGGCGGTGTCGGGCGAGGTCGCCGGCACGACTCACTTCGTTGCGGTCGATGGTGCGGGCGACATCGTCACCATGACCTCCACGATCGAGGGGGCGTTCGGCAGCCAGCTGGTTGCAAGCGGCGTGTTTCTCAACAACGAGCTGACGGATTTCACCTTCGCACCCGAAAAGAATGGCGCGCCCGTCGCAAACCGGGTCGAGGCGGGAAAGCGTCCCCTGTCCTCGATGTCGCCGACCATCGTTTATGACGACAAAGGCAGGCCCGTGCTGGCACTGGGTTCCGCCGGCGGCAAGCGGATTATCATGCACGTTGCCAAGACCCTTGTCGGCTACATGGATTGGGATCTTTCGGCCGCCGATGCGATCGCGTTGCCGAATATCTTTTTCGACGAAGGGTCGATCATTGTGGAGGCGGGAACCGGGCTCGCTGCCAAGCTGCAGGAGCTGAATGCGCTCGGCCGTCCCGCGGTGGCAGCCGCTCTTCACTCCAAAGTCAATGCGGTCGAAGCGACGGCGCGAGGATGGCGCGGGGCGGCCGATCCCCGCAGCGAGGGAATTGCGCTATCGGACGATATGCCGCAGGCTTATTGAGCATCCATGGGAACGACGAGGCCGTCCACCGGAGTCAGCCGCAGTCACCCGCCTTTCGCCGGATCCAATGGCGCGGAGCGGTTCAAGGTGGCCGGGAGTTGTCGGACGAAAGCGACGTTGCGCGATCGCTCCCTCCGGGCGCGCCTTCTGGACAAATCATCGTCGCCGCCTTGCCGGGCAGAAACCGCCGGAAGACGGTGGCGGTCGCCGAAAACGTGGCGGATGTTCAAATTTCAGCTGATGATCATACCGACAGGGCCTCTCGTGCGGCCACCTTGCGGAACGCACCCGGCGTCTGGCCGGTTTCCTTCTTGAAGGCTCGATTGAACGCTGCCGGCGATTCGTATCCGACGCTGCGCGAGACCTCCGCCAAGGCCATCCCGCGTCGGTGGATCATCCGGGTGGCCCGATAGATGCGCCAATGGGTCAGATAATCCATTGGAGTCCGGCCTACTACCGTTTTGAAGCGCCCGGCAAAGCCAGAGCGCGACATTCCGGCTTGCCGAGCCAGCATCTCGACAGTCCAGTCCCGCGCCGGATCCGCGTGCATGGCCTTTATGGCATGTGCCAGATTCGGGTCGGCAAGCGCAGCGAGCCAGCCGTGCGTCGGCCCCTCCTGCTGTGAGGCCAGCGCGCGGATAGCATGAACGAACAGCAGCTCGAACAGCCGGCTTGTGACCGCTTCCGAACCTAGTCCGGGCGCCTCCGTCTCGGCCGCGAGCAGTTCGAGCACGGACTGGAATGCCAGCGACCGGTTCGGATCCAGCTTCAGATGAAGCAGCTTCGGCAACACGGCAAGAAGCGGCTGCGCGTCGAGGGCGTCGATCTCGAAAGCCCCGCTTACGAAGGTGGTGAGAGCCCCGCCTCCTCCGAGTTCGATAAGGTGGCCGACCCGCAACTTCTCGACATCGACGCAGTCGATCATCCGCGAGGCGTCGTGATCGAACAGACGATAGGGCTCATCGTCCAGCATGATGAAAACATCGCCGCCGCGCAGCGGGATCGGATCGTTGCCCCGACCCGAGGTCAATATTCCCGAACCGCGGACGACCAGCACGAATTTCACGGCTTGCTCGCCCCTCGACACGAAACCCCAGGGCGCTGTCGCCTCGAGCCGGGTGAAGCTCGCGCTGCGGATGCGCATTTGCGAGAAGATTTCGGTCAACGGATCCAATTCACTTCCCCGTTTGTACGATTGAGCAAAGAAAATAGACTATCATTATCTATAAGTTTCGCATCCGCTGCGCAATATCGATCGCAGAAAGGATATTCCGCAATGGACACGATCAACGACAACATCGAACAGGTAAGGCGCGCCAAGGCGCGCTATGCCCGCTTTCTCGACACCAAGGATTGGGACGGGTTTGCCGGGCTCTTCGAGCCTGCCGTCGAAGTGCGGATGTTTGATCCCCCTGGCAATCTGATCGTTTCGCACGACGACCGCGACAGCTTTGTGTCAGCGGCGCGCACCGGCCTCGAAGGCGGCCTGTCAATCCACCAGATGCACAACGACGAGATCGACCAGATTTCGGATAGCGAGATTTCCGCGATCTGGTCGATGGAGGATATGATCATCTTTCGCCCGGGCTCCGACGGACCGCGCCGCATGCACGGCTACGGGCATTATCACGAACTCTGGCGCCTCGGACCCGATGGCTGGCGGATTGCGCGCCTGGAACTTCGCCGCACGATCCTCGAATTCACCGACGAATAGGAGGCGGCGATGGAAGAGAATATGACCCGGGCAGATACGATGCGGGCGCTGGTCATGGAGCGCACCGGAGGTTCCGAGGTACTGAAGCTGCGCGAGATACCGCGGCCGTCCCTGGTGAACGATACCGACATTCTCGTCCGCGTCATGGCGGCGGGTATCAATCCTGCCGATTGGCAAAGCCGCAAGAACGGTGCCGTTTACGGGGACGGGCCGACAGGGGCGTTCACGATCCTTGGAATCGACGGCACGGGCGTGGTCGAAGAGGTCGGTCGGGCCATAACCCACCTCCGGCCCGGTGATGAGGTCTGGTATGTCGACGGAGGCTATGCCGGGGCCTACGGCAGCTACGCCGAATACAAGGTGCTGAACGGGCATTATGCGGCTCGCAAGCCCGCAAGCCTGGGTTTCCTCGATGCCGCCGCGCTGCCGACCGTCGCGCTGACCGCGTGGCAGGCCGTGTTCGACAAGGCCGATATTCATCCGGGCAACTTCGTCTTGGTCCACGGCGGCGCCGGCGGACTCGGCCACGTTGCGATACAATATCTGCGCACGCTGGGCGCGCGGATCGCTGCGACCGTCTCGAGCGAAGCCAAGGCCGAACTCGTGCGCTCGCTCGGCGCAGAGCTGGCGATCAACTATCGTTCCGATGATGTGTCGGAATCGCTGCGCCGCTGGACAGGGAGGGAAGGCGCGGACGCGGTTTTCGACTTCGTCGGCCATGAGAATTTTGCCCGCAGCCTCGCACATGTCGCCCCGTTCGGCACCCTGGTGAACACCGTCGTGTCCCCGTGGCCCACCGAAAGCAACGCTCTTGCGGAGTGGAATAATCTCGACATCCGTTTCGTGAACATCGGTCAGCCGCAGATTGCGGGCGATCACACGCGACGTCTGCGGGCGGCCGAGATTCTGGAGCGCGTGGCCGACATGGTCGACCGGGGTCGGCTCCGGGGACATGTCGACCGGGTCGTCTCGTTCGAAGGCGTCGGCGCCGCCCATGACGCGCTCGAAGCTGGCGAGACGCTGGGGCGCGTGGTCCTCAACGTCTCGGTGTGAGAAGCCGCAGCAGCAGTCTCAAGGAGGCAGTAAATGAACAATGGTTTCGTAAAAACGAGCGACGGTACCGAAATCTTCTACAAGGATTGGGGACCGAAGGACGCCCAGCCTATCATGTTCCATCATGGTTGGCCGCTCTCCTCCGACGACTGGGACGGCCAGATGCTGTTCTTTCTCTCGCACGGCTACCGGGTGGTGGCCCATGACCGGCGCGGCCATGGCCGCTCCACACAGACCGGCACGGGCCACGATATGGATCATTACGCTGCAGACGCGGCGGCGGTTGTCGAGCAGCTCGATCTGAAAAACGCGGTCCATATCGGTCATTCGACCGGCGGTGGCGAAGTTGCCCGCTATGTAGCCCGGCATGGCCAACCGCAAGGCCGCGCCGCCAAAGCGATCCTCGTCAGCGCGGTACCGCCGTTGATGCTCAAGACCGCCGCTAACCCGCATGGCACCCCGGTCGAGGTGTTCGACGGCTTCCGCGATGCCCTTGCGAACAACCGCGCGCAGTTCTTCCATGACGTGGCATCGGGTCCGTTCTACGGGTTCAATCGCCCCGGGGCGCGGATCTCGCAACCGGTCATCGACAACTGGTGGCGCCAGGGCATGATGGGCAGCGCGCTCGCCCATTATCAGGGTATCAAGGCGTTCTCGGAAACGGATCAGACCGACGATCTGAGGGATATCGGCATTCCCACTCTCGTCATCCAGGGCGACGACGACCAGGTGGTACCCCATGCAGCGGCGGCGCTGAAGCAGGCCGAGCTTCTCGGTAACGGAACGATGAAGATTTACAAGGGCTACCCGCACGGGATGCTGACGACACATGGCGCCATCATCAACCCCGATCTTCTCGCTTTCGTGAGGTCATGATCTCGCGGCGCGGGCGCGGATAGCGCGGCTTCCCCTAATCCCCCGATACCCTGAAAGGAAATTCCGTGTCTCAAACCTGGTTCATCACCGGCGCTTCCAGCGGTCTTGGCGCCGCCCTTGCCAAGGCCGTGCTTCAGGCCGGCGACCGCGTCGCTGCGACAGCCCGCGAACGGGTTCGTCTGGATGGTCTCGTCGACGCCGCGCCCGATCGCGTTCTGCCTCTGTCGATGGACCTGACCGTTCCGGCCCAGATCGAGGCGGCAATCGCGGCTGCCGAGGCGTGGCACGACGGCATCGACATCCTGGTGAACAACGCCGGGATCGGTTATCTCGCCGCGATCGAGGAGGGAGAAGAAGCGAAGATCCGCACGCTCTTCGAGACGAACATATTGGGGCCGGCGCACGCTATTCGCACCGCCCTGCCCGCCATGCGACGCCGGGGCCGCGGGGCAATCATTAACGTCTCTTCTTTCAACGGCGTCGTCGCGATGCCCGCACTCGGTTACTACAGCGCCACCAAATTTGCTCTGGAGGGAATGACCGAGGCCCTTGCCCAAGAGGTTGCGCCATTCGGCATCAAGGTCATGGCGATCGAGCCGGGCGGCATCCGCACGGGCATCGTCGAGCGCAATCTCCGCAGTCCGCGCATTGATGCCTATCGCGATACCGCCCATGCGGTCGTCGACCTTCTGGACGATGATCCCAATGGTACTTTGGCACCGAGCGATCCGGACCGGATCGCCGAGGTCCTCGTTCAGCTGGCAACATCGGGCGACATGCCGCGGCGCCTTATCCTGGGGGCAGACAGCTGGGCCGGGATCACGACGGCACTGGATGCCCGGCGCGCCGAGTATGACGACTGGGAAGCCTTGTCGCAAAGCACGTCCTTCGCATGACCGGGGCCGTGGCCGGATATCTGACGCGCAATATGCTCACTCGCGCAAGGGGCAACGACTGGTACGAGACACGCTTCCTGCCGCGGATCGCGCCGATCACTCTCATCGCGCTGCTGTTCACAATCGTTGCGATGTTCAGCCTCAAAGGCGGCGAGATCGTGTCGATCCCCGGCGACGTCGTCCGCATCGCGATCCCGCTCACCATCTATTCCTCGCGCAGTTCCTGATCAGCTTCTGGATGGGCAAGCTTATCGAGGCCAATTATCCGCACACCACCGCGATCGCCTTTACCGCCGCGGGCAATAAATTCGAGCTCGCGATTGCCGTCTCGATCGCGGCCTTCGGCCTTGCCTCGCCCGTCGCCTTCGCGGCGGTGATCGGACCGCTCGTCGAAGTCCCCATCCTCATACTCCTCGTCGGCGTGGCATTTCGCCTCGGGCGCCGGTGGTTCCCCGCAAGCACTTCCCCGGAAGCATGATCATGACAGACCAAGCCTTCACGCGCCTGCGCTCGCTCGTCGATACCGATCATTTCCCGGCGCTCAGCCCCGAGTATCTGCGCGCCCAGCCGGCACTCGATCTGGGCCGCTCGATCCGGCACCGCGCATCCTGCTCCTTTGCGGCAGCCTCCGCGAGCGCTCCTACTCGCGGCTCCTCGTCGAGGAGACCGCGCGCCTGCTCCAGCTCTTCGGCTGCGAGACGCGCATCTTCGACCCCTCCGATCTGCCGCTTCCCGACCAGGTCGCGGACGACGATCCAGCGGTCGAGGAACTGAGGCAGAATTCGCTCTGGTCGGAAGGCCAGGTCTGGTGCAGTCCAGAGCGCCACGGCCAGATCACCGACATCATGAAAACACAGATCGATCACCTGCCCCTCGCCTACAAGGGCCTCCGCCCGACGCAGGGCCGGACGCTGGCGGTGATGCAGGTGTCGGCGGGATCGCAGTCGTTCAACAGCGTGAACACGCTGCCCATCCTCGGGCGCTGGATGCGGATGATCACCATCCCCAACCAGTCGAGCGTTGCCAAGGCCTATGCCGAGTTCGACGAAGCGGGGCGCATGCTGCCCTCAAGCTATCACGACCGGATCGTCGACGTCGCCGAGGAGCTGGTCCGCTTCACCGTGCTCACACGCGGCCATGCCGGGCAGCTCGTCGACCGTTATTCGGAGCGCAAGGATCGGGGCGAACCGGTTGTCACGCCCGCCGAGATGGCCGGCATTTGCAGCATATGAGAACCGACCTTCGAGCCCGTAACATAGACCGCGAAACCATTTGATAACCTCTTTTCTGCACTTTGGGCACGGGGGGCACAAGCGGCGACAGACCGCGCGAACGGAGAATTCGCGGTGCTCGATACTGACAAGCGACCGGCATCGGTCATGGGCCCCTTGGGGCCGCTGACCATCGAAGATCTGCCATCGTCGTGCACGGCCCATTGGGTCAGCCGCCGCAAGGCCGAGGTGCTGGCGGCTGTCGACGGCGGACTGCTGAAGCCCGGCGAAGCCTGCGAGCGATATCGCCTGAGCCCCGAAGAGCTCGCCGCGTGGCGGCGTTCGCTCGATCGCGCAGGCCTGCCCGGACTGCGCATTACGAAAGGTCAAAAATATCGGGGATCGATGAAAGCATAGGATCGATGCCGTGCGTCCCCCACATCAGCGCACGATATCGACTGGGCGGCGCGAGCGATTGGTCCCGCTCGCGCCGCCCTTCAAATCAGCGGCATTTAAGCTCGCCGCGATCGATCGCGCGGCCGAGCAGCGCGCCACCCGCGGCACCGACAATCGTCCCGACCGTCCGGTCGCGTCCGCCATCGAGTTCGCGGCCGACGAGCGCGCCCACCGCGCCGCCGATGATCAGGCCCGTCGTGCCATTGTCGCGGCGGCAATGGTAGCGGCCATCGTCACTCCGCCAGATGCGGTCGCCGCGCGACAGGCGCCGCGGCTCATAGTAGCGGCCGTTGCCATCATAGAGACCACGATCCTTGGCCCGCTTGCCATGTGCCGGTGCCCAAGGCGGCGGGTCCGCGAACGCGGGAGCCGCCGGTATGGCGAGCGATGCGAGAACCGCTGCGGCCAGAAGTTTCTTCACGACTGATCCTCCTGCTGTGATGCCCCTGAACCTGTACCTTCATTTCCGAACGGACAATGAACGACGCCCTCCGGCGGCGGCACTTGCGACACGACCGGTATCCAGAACAGCTTCCGGCCCCTCGATCCAGATCGGTACGAAGGACAGCTATCCGTCATTGTCACGCCGCTCGTTCTGCCGATCATGCGATCGCCCGCCGGCAATCGTGACACCGATGAACAAGATCAGCAGCAAGATAGAGACGAAGATAATCAGGAATATCGTCATGAGAGGCTCCCGCAACAAAATGACGTTCTCGGTCAGGCAGGCACGCGCGGCGGCGGCCACGACCAACTTCATCGACGCCGATCATCAGCGCTTGCGCACGAACTCGGCGCGCAGGACGAGGCCCTTGATGCTCTCGTGACGGCAATCGATTTCCTGCGGATCACCAGTCAGGCGGATCGACTTGATCACCGTCCCCACCTTGAGCGTCTTGCCGGCCCCCTTGACCTCGAGATCCTTGATCAGCGCGACGCTGTCGCCGTCATGGAGCAGATTTCCTACCGCGTCGCGGACCTCGATCCGCGAGGCCGCGGCCTGACGCGCCGCAAGCTCCGAAGCCGGCATCCACTCACCGCTTTCCTCGTCATAGACATAGGCGTTTTCATCACTCATTCCGATCTCCAATCTCCAATCCCGGCCAAAACCGTGGTTCCCGGCTGCGCGGCGGCACAAGCCCGCCCTCCACAACCATCTTCATCTCGCACCGGCCAGATCGATCGCGAGTACCTGCGCGCCCGCATAATCGGCGGCATAGGACATGCGGCCTGCGGCTTCGCCGAGGCCGATCCGCTCGAGCATCGCCCGCGGCTGGGGCTGCACGCCCGAGACAATCACCCGCGCGCCAGCCAGCCGGGCCTGTTCGACAAATTCGCCCAGCGCCTGCGCTCCGCTCGCATCGAGGAGCGGCACGAGCCGCATCCGCAGGATGATGACGCGCGGCGACTGGCCGACGCGGCGCAGCGTGTCGAGCAGCTCGCCCGCGACCCCGAAAAAGAAGGGACCGGCGATCCGGAACACCTCGACCCCGGGCGGCAGGTCCTCGCGCTGGTCGAGATCTTCGGCATCGAGTTCGGCATCGCGGCGGCCGCTCCGGTCGACTTCGACCGTCTCCGCCATGCGCGCCATGAACAGCAGCGACGCGAGCGTGACCCCGACCGCGATCGCCACCGTCAGATCGACGAGGACCGTCAATCCGAAGGTGATCAGCAGCACCGCCCGGTCGCTGTTCGGCATGCGCAGGAGGGCAAGGAAGCGCTGATACTCGCTCATGCCCCAAGCGACGATGAACAGGATCGCGGCCAGCGCCGCCATCGGCACATAGGCCATCAGGTCCGTACCGAAGAGGATGAAGACGAGCAGGAATGCCGCATGCATCATGCCCGCGACCGGCGTCTTCGCACCCGACCGGATATTGGTCGCAGTGCGCGCGATTGCCCCGGTGGCCGGGAGGCCGCCGAACAGCGCAGAACCGAGATTGGCGACGCCCTGCCCGATCAGTTCCTGGTTCGAGCGATGCCGCGTCCCCGCCATGCCGTCGGCGACGACCGCCGACAGCAGCGCCTCGATCCCGGCGAGGAAGGCGATCGTGAACGCCGACGGCAGGACGGCATTGATCTTGGCGAGCGAGATGTCGGGAAACGACGGCACCGGGAGCCCGGCCGGTATATCGGGAAAGCGCGATCCGATCGTATCGACAGGAAGGTTCAGAAGCGGGACGGCGAGCGAGGTCACGATCACCGCGATCAGGAAGCCCGGCAGCCGCGGCGCGAATTTGCGGAGCGCGATGATGATCGCCAGCGCGCCGCCGCCAATGCCGATCGCGGCCCAGTTCGCGCTGGGCAGCGCCCCCAGATATGCCTGCCACTTGGGGAGGAAATCGGCGGGAACCGTCTCGATGGAAAGACCGAGGAAATCCTTGACCTGGCTCGAGGCGATGATGATCGCGATCCCCGCGGTGAAGCCGGTCACCACCGGATGCGGGATATATTTGATCATCTGCCCGAAACGGAGCAGGCCCGCCGCGATGAGGATTAGGCCGGCGAGCAAGGTTGCGATCAACAGGCCGTCATAGCCATGGCTCGCAATGACGTTGAAGATCACGACGACGAAGGCACCCGTCGGGCCGCCGACCTGCACGCGCGATCCACCGAGCGCCGAGATCAGGAAGCCCGCGACGACGGCTGTGATCAGCCCCTTGTCGGGCGAGGCGCCGCTCGCGATACCGAGTGCCATCGCGAGCGGCAGAGCAACGATAGCAACGGTCAAACCCGCGACCGCATCGGCTCGAAATGTGGCGATGGAATAACCCTCGCGAAAGACCGTGAAGAGCTTCGGCGTATAGGCCTCGGTCGTCACCGGATTGCGGGCCGGCTCGGAAATTTGGCGGACAGAAGCGCTCGATCCGGCCTCACGGGATCGGCGTGGGCCCCTTCACGCAATCGCACACCGCGCCCGGTCCCGGCGCTCGGCGAATATTCGCCGAGCAGTTCGATGCCGGCACTTTCGAGCGCCGTAATCACCTTGACCAGCGTATCGACGACACCGCGGACCTGGCCGTTCGACGCTTCCATGCGCTGGATCGTCGGAAGCGAAAGCCCGGCAAGCTCGGCAAGCTCGCGCTGGTCGATCCCGAGGAGCGCGCGCGCCGCGCGCATTTGCTGCGAAGTGATCATATCGGCTGCCCCATTGATGTTTCATACATCATTTATGAGTCTTAACATCATAAACTGATGCTGTATATATCGATCATGCATAGCAATCGCTCACTTCACGCCGGGTCGAACGGGCGCAGATCGGCCATCAACGGGCGATCCGAGGCGGGGAAGCCTGATGCCTGATTTCATGGTATCGCCCTTCGATCGCCCGATCGTCCGGCGAACTCCGGCGCCCGCGAATGACCAGGCTCCTGAAGACACGGGCGTCGATCTTCCAGCCTCGGGTCGGGAAGCCATGCTCCGCGGCGCAAGAGGCCGTTGCCCACGTTGCGCAAAGGCGAGGCTGTTCACGCGCTATCTCAAGCCGGCCCCGACCTGCCCCATGTGCATGCAGGACTGGACGCATCAGCAGGCCGACGATTTCCCGGCCTATGTTTCGATCCTGCTGACCGGACATATCATGGCGCCTGTCATCATCGCGCTTGTCCAGGAGACCACGCTGTCGCTTCCGGCGCTTGCCGCGATCATCGTGGCCTCGATGGTAGCGCTGATGATCGGACTTCTCCAGCCGGCGAAGGGCGCAATTATCGCTCTGCAATGGTGGCTCGGCATGCACGGTTTCACGAAGGAACGACGCGGTCCGAAAGCAGACGAACGCGCGCCTTGAGGACCTGCGTGGGGAGTAGGGCCGACCGGTCTTGGTCCATTCTTTCAGCCCGTTCCGCCAACATCCCTTCGCCAGCCGGCACTTTTTGGGCGGGATGTCACATCCGGTGGTTCTCGCTCGTCAAGCATGATGACGCCATCCCGGCTCGACGAAGTAAGGAAGATCAGATGAAGCGTTTGAATTGGCCCGAAGTCTCCCCCGCTGGAGCCAAGGCTCTATACGGAGTCCACCATTATATCACCAACAGCACAGCCCTCCCGGAAGAACTGATTCATCTCGTCTTCCTCCGAGTCTCGCAAATCAACGGATGCGCTCACTGTATCGATCTGCACACGCGCGATCTTCTCAAGACCATGCCGGTCGACAAGGTCGCGCTGCTTCCTGTGTGGGACGAAGTGCCCCATCTGTTCCCTGACCAGTATCGCGCAGCACTCGCATGGGCCGAGGAAGTCACCCGCGTCAGCGAGACACATGCTTCGGACGAGGCCTACGCCGCAGCGGCTGAGGCGTTCGAGCCGAAAGACCTCGTCGACCTGACGATCGCAATCGCGGCGATGAACGCCTTTAACAGGCTGGGCGCACCGTTCCGGCTTCCGGTCGCGGCCAAGCCCTGAGGTTTGGGCGCGGCTCCCTTTTTGGCGTTGCCGTACAATATCCGGCCCGCCAGCGGAGCTATCCGCGCCGTGCGACCCAGGAGGGCTCTTCCTTTCAGGAAACACGGCTCTTCATCTTACGCCCGTCCGGTTCAGATCGGGCGGGCGTTCTTTTTCGCAGCTCAAATCGCTCTTCTGGCCGGTTGCAGTCTGGCAGCTTTTAGGCCCACTTCGCGGAAAGCTGACACTTACAAGGCCGGAAAAGTCATCGATCTCGGTGAAACTCCATCTCAGATCTGAGGAAATACAGCGCCAGTAAGCTCTTCGGAAATCGCCCACAGCCGAAGCTGCGCTTGAACATCATGCGATGCAGCATTGGACTGCACAATCTTGGGATATGCGAGTTTCGACAAACCCTAATTTGCTTGATCAGCCGACAGACCCGTTTGTTATAATTTCGAATCTGGTCGCTGAAAGCCATGGGTTATGTCAATGGCCTCTTGCAGGTCCACAAAACCTATTTCGGCGGGCAGATGCCGACCAAAGTCGCGGTGCCTAGAAGGCTAGATTCTTCCGTTCGGCGTCAGAAACTGCTGGTAGAGCAGGCGGGACGCATAGTACCCGTCCCGCTCGGCGGGAACAGCAACAAAGTCGGCCCGCCCGTCGCGTTGAGAGAGTAAAACGCGAATATAACCGCGGTGCGCGCTACTGGTCCATCGCACTTCCGGATTTTCAGCGATGGTCAGCCTATCGATTGTCTCGATGGTGGACGCCGGCACCTGTCCCAGCAGATAGATATTGGGGGACGTGACACCCGCCGTACCGAGCTCTATCCCCATTGCGTCGCCGGCATCGTCAAACAGCCGGTTCGACCAAAACGCATGACTGTCCCCGCTGAGCACGACGAGGTTCTTCGTGCCGGCATCGCGGCACAATCGATAGAAGTCCTGCCGTGCACCAGCGTAACCGTCCCAGCTGTCGAGCGAGTCCGGCAATCCCAAGTCGGAGCGCCAGAACAGGTCGGTAAATTTGTCAAGGAATGCGAGCTGCGGCTGTTCTTCGGGACGGAGTCCGCCCGCTCGGAGAGGAGGAGTAGCTACGCGCGCCATAAGGACAGGACTGGCGACCAGCTGCCACCCCTCTCCCTCTTGGACCGAACGGCCGAGGCTCTTACGGAGCGCCGCCTTCGTCCGCTCCGAGATCATCTGGCGAGGGGAGTTACCGAGGACATCGCCAACGAAAGCTTTGGCGTCGGCGCGCGTTTTCAAGGCCGCTTTGTGAGGACCATAGTCAACAGGCTGATCGCGCGCCGTCAACCGCGCTTCCAGCGTGACGAGGGTTGCAAGATTGCCAAAGCGGTACACGCGCCAATTCTCAAGTGCTGCCTCCGGCTCGGGATCGCGCACCGGCATCCATTCGTAATAGGCTTGAACTGCAGCATTTCGGCGTGCCGTCCAGTCTCCCTCGGTCTGAGGATCGTGGTTCTGCGCACCTTCACGCCACGCGTCGTTCCCGAATTCATGATCGTCCCATAGCGCAATCAGCGGGTGCGCCGCATGCATCGCCTGCGAATGGCGATCGGATTTCGTAATCGCGTGACGACGGCGATAGTCGTCCAGCGTTATCGTTTCATGCGGAGGGTCGCAGGGCCGGACATAGAAACTCGACTGGCTCGCGAACTCGTTACCATATTCGTAGATATAGTCGCCGATGTGGAGCAGGAAGTCGATCGACGGATCGCCTGCAACCGCATGATACGCGTTGAAATACCCCAGCGCATAATTGCTACAGGATAGCAGAGCGATCCCTAGGCGTTTAAAATCACCATCCGGAAGCGTTCGGGTACGCCCTACGGGCGAATGATAGCCTTCGGCAGAGAAGTTGAAATAATAGGTACGCCCCGGCTGGAGTCCCTTCGCGAGCACCTTGACGCAATGATCTCGCTCGAGAACCGCTGTCGCACGCCCCTCGCAAACGAGTTCCCGCAACGCGGGATCATGAGCGACCTTCCAATGGACTGCGGTTGCGCGGCAGTCCGGCGACACGCGCGTCCATAGCACGATCGACGTCTGATCGGGGTCGCCGCTCGCCACGCCATGCCGGAACGGGCCGGATTTGTCCTGTGCGCTGGCAGGCGACGCTGCCGCGACTGCGCCTCCAACGATAGCCGCCATACTTTCGCGCCGTGTTAGGGCGGCGGGCGCTTCAGCTTCCCCGCCGACGGGCCGCAACCCTTCCCCCGGGCTGCGGCCCTTGACCGGCATCAGAAGTGTGCCCTTGCTTCGATGCCGATCTGACGCGGCGCTCCATAGGTGATCGCCAGCGTGCCGATCGCGTCGCCCGATCCGCCTTGTGCGATATAGGCCTTATTGAAGAGATTCGAACCAAACAGCCGCAGCTGATAACGCTCGCTTGGATCCTCCCACGCAAGCGATGCGCCGACCACGGCATAGCCGCCCTGGCGGTCGAGCGCGGTATTGAACTCGCGGAAATACACCGAGGAACGAAGGCTCAGTTCTCCACGCAAGGTGAACCGTCCCGACGGGCCGGGATCGGTCGAGACCGCCGCGTTGAAATTGGCCGACCAGCGCGGCGCGTTGCTCAACCGGCTTCCGTCGAGATTCTGCACGCCTGCGGCAGGATTAAGCGTGTCGAGATTCTGGAACGAGGTGAATTTCGCATCGAGCCACGACAGATTGCCGCCAATGGAAAGATTATCGTCTGGATTATAGGCTACCTCGACCTCGACGCCCCACATCGAAGCCGCGCCGGCGTTTGTCACAAGGTTCGTAAGCCCCGTGACCTGGCTGAGCTGGAGATCGGTATAATCATAATGAAAGCCCGTCAGGTTGAACGTCATCCTGCGATCGAGCCAGGTTCCTCGATAGCCCGCTTCATAGGCGGTGATTTTCTCGGGATTGAATATGTTCCCACACGCGTTGAGGTTCACGCCGCCAGCCTTGAAGCCGCGCGACACGGTCGCATAGACGTTATGCGCTTCCGAGAATTTATACTGGAGGCCGCCACGAGGCGTAAAAGACGAAAAGTCGGGGTCGTCTTCACGAGCGGGGCAGGTCGAAATCAGCGGAATTCTATTCCCGCCTACCAGTAAACCGATCTCGCCCTTGTAGCGGTACGACTGCTTCTCTCTCGAATAACGCGCGCCCGCTATGAGATCGAGCTTCTCGGTGACATGCATCGTCGCGTCACCGAACACGGCGTAGACATCAGCGTCGCGCCTCGATGCATCATTGGAGAGATAGGCCCCGGGTGGCAGCGCGCCGAAGCCAAGCGGAAAATTGAAGGCGAGGGTGCGGTCCGCGCGCTGGCCTAGATAATATGCGCCAAGAACCCAGTCGATGCCCGCGCCAACAGAAGAAAGATTGAATTCCTGGGTGATTGCGCGAGACTCGTCGCGGTTCGTCTGGAGGAAGGCCGAAATATCGCTGCCGTCGGAGTCGGTCAGCAGCCTATCCTGGTAATAGGTATAGGAAGTGATCGACTTGAGGTCGGCAAAGCCGATATCCCAATTGAGCGTCCCACTCAGCTGGTAGAAGTCGCGGTCGGTCTCATTGGGATCGTTGGCGGTCGTCGTCCAAGGTTTCAACGAGAAATTGGCGGTGGCCAGAAACGGGTTCGATGCGAGCGCCAATGCGCTGGGTAAAGTCCGCAGCTGAAAAAAGGAGGTCGGGCCGGACTCGTGCGCCGCCGACGCGCTCAGCTCCATGTTCGCATTCGTGCCGAGATCGACATCGACCAGCAATCGGCCGGAAATTCGTTCATAGCCGTCGAGATCCTGCCCGCCGGCAACATTCCTGATGAAGCCATGATCGCGGTTGCCATAGTCGATAACGAGTCTCGCCCGCACACCATCCCTGACCGGGACATTTAGTTTTCCGGCAAGGTGGCCCTCGGCAAACTCCCGATAGCTTGCAGTAACTTCGCCCTCGAACCGGTCGGTTGGCCGGCGGCTGATGAAATTGATTACGCCCCCATTGGCGTTGCGCCCATAGAGCGTTCCTTGCGGACCGCGCAGCACTTCGACGCGCGCAAGATCGGCCTGCGCGAGATCGGCCATCGAGGAATCGGTCTGATAGATGCCGTCGACATGCACCGCGACACCAGGCGAGCCTTGGTTCAAACCGACGCCGCGAATGGTGATATTGGTGCCGCCGATCCTCAGCGTGCCGACGTCGAGACCCGGAACCGCGAATTGCAGATCGGTCACGTCCGTGATTCCGCGGTTCTCGAGCTCGGTGCCGTCGATCGCCGAGATGGACGCGGCGATCTCCTGGACCGACTGTGCACGCTTCTGGGCGGTCACGACTATATCGGTATCGCGAGCAGCCGTTGGCGCAGGATCCTCCTGCGCCTGCACCGGAGCGCCCGGGATTAACAGAACGCCGGCCAAGACGACGCGGCTCGTCGATAACTGAAATTTCAGCACTTCCCTCTCCCCATGCTCCGCTACCGACGCGCCCCGGGGGATTCCGCTGGCCCTTAGAGGCCGGCTCGACGGGCGGCAGCTGCGAGAGCCGTTATCGGCTCCTCATTTCATCGTTGTGACACTTGCGTATATTTTTAATCCCTATTGTCAACTTGATTCGACAAATTGGTTCATGCAGATGAATTTGAGGCTGGCCCGCACGCGGTGAGCGCTGGCGCTGGGGAATAGTCGGAGTAGGATTTGAGCAAGCGCGAAAGGAGCAACATCCGCCCCGTCCCGCAGAATTCGGGGCGCGACCGTCGGCGAGCGCTGATCGAGGAAGCAGCCGTCGAACTCAACGGTCGCGGCGTCGGCCAAGTCTCGCTCGGCGATGTCGCAGCGCGACTCGGCGTCACCCGGACCGCGCTCTACAATTATGTCGAGGACCAGCGCGATCTGGTTTTTCAATGCTACCGCCACTCTTGCGAAACGCTGGCCCGGATGCTCAACCGGGCGCGTCAACAGCATGTCGACGCCCTCGACTGCATCGAGGATTTTGTCGGCCGCATGGCCGAACCCGGCCTCGCACCGATCGCCGCGATCACGGACCTGGCTTTTCTCGAGGAAGAACAGCGCGACACGATCGAAGGCATATTATCCGGGATTCTCGCCGAACTCGCCGACGTGATCGAACGCGGCATGCAGGCAGGAACAATAAGAGACTGCGCCCCAATTGTCGTCGCACGGACGATCCTTGCCTTCGTATCCTGGCCGCCGTTGCTTCCCCCGACCAATCCGGAACTGGTGGACGATGCGCTTCCCCATCTCCTCAGCACTACGCGAATGCTGCTTCGATGGGGCATTGCCGCCGATCGCCGACGGCTGGTGCGCTTCGAGGCGCCCGACGATCTGCGGCCAAGCGAACCATCGGCCAATGTCTTCGCGCGATCCGAGCTTCTGAAGCTCAAGAAGGAAGCTCTGCTCGCCAGGGGATCGCGGCTGCTCAATCTCAAAGGCATCGAGGAAACATCGCTCGACGAGATTGCGGCGAGCCTCGGTGTAAGCAAGGCGGTCATCTACCATAATATCGGTGACAAGCCGACTTTCGTCCTCGAATGCTATCGCCGCGCCTATCGGATTGCCCTCGAGATCGCGGTACGCATGGAGGCGAGCGACGGCGATCGCGCCGACGCCCTTATCGGCGCCATGCACATGCTTGCGGCCACCCATCTTCGCGACGATGCACCGTTGCTGTTTCCGGTGGTCGGCTTTGCCTCGGTGCCGCCGACGATTGCATCCGAGACCCGCGATACGAACCGGCAGTTGCAGGCGATTTACAGCCGCGCCGTGGAATGCGGGATCACCGAAGGCTCGGTCAGGCCCTGTGATCCGTCGGCGCTCCTCGCGCTGTTGCCGGCAGCCATCCACTGGCTCGACAAGTGGCGCGCCCTGCCCGCCGGCTGCGCAGACGACGATGCAAACGTAGCCGCCGAGATCGCGCGGCTGGTCGCGATCGGCCTGTCCACAGAGACAGCCTAGAGTGCGCTCGGGGATGCGCCGTCCCCGAGGAGGCTCCGCGCTGCGCGATAATCGGGTTTTCCGACGTTGGTCCGCGGAACCGTGCCGACAATCTTCAACAGGCGGGGAAGTTTGAAGCTCGCGAGGTGGCGCCGCATCGCGTCCAATATGTCTTCAGGATCCGCCGCTGCTCCGTCACGCAGCGACAGGAGTGCCGCCACGCGTTCGCCGAAGCGGGGATCCGGTACGCCGAGGACAAGGGCGTCTGCGACCGCGGGATGCGTCTTCAGCGCCTCTTCCACTTCTTCCGGGAATATCTTGAGCCCGCCGCTGTTAATGCAGGTCGAGCCCCGCCCGAGCAACCGCATGGTTCCGTCGGCGTCGGCAATCGCAAGGTCGCCCGGTATCGCATATCGGCATCCGCCAATCAGCCGGAACACCTTGCCGGTACTCGCCGCATCGCCGAAATAGCCCCCGGTGCTGCTCGGAACCGCGATGCGGCCGGCCTCGCCCGTCCCGGGCGCTATCGGTCGATCATGGTCGTCGACGATGATGACGCCGGGATGGGGTCTGAACCGTCCGGTTTCGATCGGCTGATCGCGGGTCGCGATCGAAACCCCCATCGCAGCCTCGGTTGCCGACACGAAGTCGATGATCATGCCGCCGGGACACATATGCGCGAGGAGCCCTGCTTTCACCTCGGCAGAAAAGAAGGCTCCGGCAGACGACAGCGACTGGAGCGACGAGATATCGCGGGGCGGGCCAGTCTCCAGCTCGACAAGCAGCGGGCGCGCGAAGGCATCGCCGACGATGACGGCACTGTTGATCCGCTCTCTCTCGACAAGATCCCAAGTCTCGGCGGCGTCGAAATGCCGTCCGGACGCGAGCACGACGGTGCCTCCCATCAGGAGAACGGGGAGCCCGACGATGTTGAGCGCCGCGCCATGGACCATCGGCGGAAGCGGCAGGCCGATCATTGAGCGGCCGCCCCTGTGCAGTTGAGCGGCCAGCGGGGCGAGGTCCGCGGGTTCGGCGATGGGCGGCTCGCCGAGGAACGGGGGCGTCGTCTGCAGGACCTGCCCGATATGCAATCGTACCGGTGTCATCACGCCCTTCGGCAACCCCGTGGTCCCTCCAGTGTAGATCATCACCGGATCGTCCCCGCTGCGAGCGATTCTTTCCATCGGCGCATGCTCGGCGAGCAAGTCTTCCATATCGATCGCGCGGTCCGGCATCACGCCGCCGTCATTGACACCCACCGCCGCCTTGAGCGCGGGGAAGCGGTCGATCACTTCCGCAACGACGGTCGAGAGGCTTGAATGAAAGACGAGCGCCTCGGCTCCCGCGTTGGTTAGAATGTGAATAATCTCGTCGGCGGTGTAACGGAAGTTGATGTTGAAGGGGACGGCACGCAGCTTGAGGCTACCATGATAGGTTTCGAGCAGCTCGGGGGAATTATAGAGAAGCTGCCCGATCCGGCTTCCCTGTGCGAGCCCGCTGGCGCTCATCGCACCGGCAAAGCACGCCGCACGGGCGTCGAACTCTGCCCAGCTGCGCGATACCGCGCCCTGCCGGATCGCCATGCGCTCGCCGATGCGATCGGCGTGCGCCTCGAAGATGCTCGAATAATGGAGTTCCATTCAGCAGTCTCCGGTCCTGTCCGGCGGGGGGGCGTCCCGATAGATCGCGCCATGCAGTTTATCGCGGAGCATTTCGCTGCTCGGCGGGATAAGCTGCGTCATGAAGACCACACTGACCGCGTTCACCGGGTCTACCCAGAAGGTCGTGCTGGCCGCACCGCCCCAGCTATATTCGCCTGCGTAGGCCGGGGTCGGGATCAGCGCCGGATCCTTCACGACCGCGCCGCCGAGCCCAAAACCGAGGCCTTCGCCGCTGCCGCCGAGCCCAAAGGCCGCAAGCATCGGCAGTTCGGCGAGCTTCTCGGGTTCGAGCTGTTGCGACATCATCGCCTTCACCGAGGCCGCCGACAGGATCCGGTGGCCCTCGAGTTCGCCCTCGCAGCGCAGCATCTCGGCGAACCGCGCGTAATCGTCGATCGTCGATACAAGGCCGCCGCCGCCGGACAGACCCGGCACAGGCCGGAGAAGGGGGCTCTTGTCGCCGCGTTCGAGAAGCTCGATCCCGCCATTGGGCAGCGGCCCGTACAGCGACGCAAGCCGCTCGGCCTTATTTCCCGGAACGGCAAAGCCGGTGTCAGCCATCCCGAGGGGCGCGAATATCCGCTCCTCCATGAACGCGTCTAGCGATTTCCCGCTGGCCCGCTCGATCACGATCCCCGCGACTTCGAGCGACATGCTGTAGTGCCAGCGAGCACCTGGCTGACTTGCCAGCGGTACGCCGGCGAAATTTCGCGCCAGCCCGTCGAGCCCGCCAAGCTCCGGCACGAACCGCCATATTTCGTGCCTCCCGGCCCCGAGACGATCGTCATAGAGGGAGGCCGCCGGCTCTTGTTCCTGGAACCAATATGTGAAGCCCGCGCTGTGCGTCAGCAAATCTCTGACCGTCATTGGACCCGCAGGCACCGTCCGGATCGCCTCGCCCAGCTTGCTTTCACAGACTTCGAGCGCCGCGAATTCTGGTATGTAACGTTCGACAGGATCGTCGAGGCTGACGATCCCATCGTCGACAAGCCTCATGACCGCCGCGGCGGTGACGGGTTTGGTCATCGAGTAGATGCGGAACAAGGTGTCGCGGCGAATTGCGCTGCCCTTGTCGATGTCCATCCAACCGACCGAGTGGAAGAACAGTTCCTCACCGCCCTCGAGTATCAGCACGCTTGCACCGGGCAGGATGTTCGCCGCGACGAGCCCGTCGAGCAGGTTCCGCGTATCGTCGAAATCGCGCTTTATCGCATCGGGATACATGAGTTTCCCTCTTCCTCTCTGTCTGATATTTGCGCCGGCGGATCCTAGGTCGCTAGGTCCGCCGGCGCGGGAGGACGACAATCGCGTGTCCGGGACAGGTCGATTCCCCCTTCTGGTTGAGGACGGTGATCTCGAGCTTCACCCGTGCCTCGCCGTTCTCGATCGATTTTTCGATCACGACCGCACGAACCGTGAGCTCGTCATTCTTCTGGTTCATGACCCGATAGCGGCAGTCGATCTCGCGGACCTCCGCTTCATCGCCGATCCAGTCCTGCAACGCATTCAGCATGTAGGCGAAGCGCAGATTGCCCATGCCGAAGGCACCGGCAGGGTTACCGGCCTTGCGGCCCTCCTCGTCGTCCATGTGGAACGGCATGAACTCGTCGTTCACGGCCGCAAAGCGGTTCCACTGCATGAAGTCGGTGACGCGCGACCAGTCAGGCACGACATCGCCGACGGCGACGTCCTCATAGTGCAGATTCACGGTCATTGCCGCCTCAATAGCTGATGAAATTATGAATGCGGCGCCGGACCAGCGCGCCGTCCTGGTTCGCCCACTCGGCCTCGACCGCGACGTGCAGCATCAGCCCGAACCGTCCTTGACGCTCGTAGAAGTCGGCCACGCGCGTCCGCTCGCTGATGACATCACCCGGCCGCTGCCGCACGCCATAAGTCTCCACCTGCCCGCCATTGAGACTCGTTAGCTTACGGCCACCGGGTCCCGGCGTCGGCGACATCCATGACGGGTGCACAGGCCAGGCGAATGGATTGAAGTCCGAAGGAGCGACAACCCCGCCCCAGCGGGTGCCCGCCGCATAAGCCTCGTCCCAGAACAGGCGCGGTGGCGTCTGCGGCCAATAGGTTGCGATCGCCCATTTGCGAATGTCCGACGCGGCAATCGGAGGAGAACTCGTCCAACCGCTCCACCGCCCCTTTCTCGCTCGCAGTTCGTCGGAAATCAGCGTTTCACCTGCCAATGCGCACCCCCCGCTATCATGCCCTCGGCCCAATCGAGAACCGATGACTTTATAGTAGAAGATTATACGCATTTGTCAATTCATGGAGTGTCAGTGCTTTTCCAAGCGGACTCAGCGCGCGGGTACCGCCAATTTCCAATTATATTTGCGTCTGGCTCTATGGTTGGAGCTTCATCCGAACGCGGCCTCTGCCCTGTTGTAGAGCGTTAGCCTCTGGCCGATAGCTGCCGGTCTTCTTTTGGGCGGAAAGTCAGAGAAGCCGCCATTGGCGGCCAGCGAACGGCTCGTGCTTCGCGGCAAAAGGCCACCCCGATGGTTCAGTCCGCCATCAAATTACCAACGCGCGGCGCAGCACAGCCAAGCGGCTGCGAGTGGTCGCATCTTTTGTGGCATGCAGCGCTTTATCGGCGGTTGTAAATGCGCGCATCGACGTCGGACGATCGCCACGCGCCAACGCGATTTCGGCCAAGGCGAGATCGACCCCCGCGTCGAACTCCGGTCGTCCGGTGAGATCAGCGGCCTTCTGCCGGTCGAGGCCATCGAGCAGCGCGCCTGCCTCGGCATGGCGACGGTTGGAGATCATGCATTCCGCCGTGTAGAAGCGTATCACATGCGTGAGCGGATAATCCGCGCCGAAGGCTTGCCGCACCGAAGCGAGCGCATCTTGCGCCACGGTGAGGCCACGCCCGCGCTGGGCCGTCTGGCACAGTGCGGCGGCATAGTCGTTCTGCCCGCCGAGCGCTTGATGCGATTGCGGACCTGCCAGCGCCGCCGCGCCTTTCCAGACCCGCTCGGCTTCACGGGCGGCGTCATCGTAGCGGCCAAGCGCAGCAAAACTCTCAAACCGCGTTGAATTCAGCGCCAGCGTAAAGCGGTGATTGTCGCCAAATCGCGCGCGCATTGCCGCCAGCAGCGGATCACTCGCGCGCAGCGCTTCCTCGTCCCGGCCTGACATAGACAGACTGGTCACCCAGTGCTGGCGCGTCACCAGCGTGTCGGGATGATCGGCACCGCGCAGGCGCCGGGATTCCGCCACGATAGCGCGGGCGATGGGTTCGGCGTCCTGTGCGCGGCCAAGACGCATCAGGACGAGAACCAGCGACGACTTCGCCTTGAGAAGCTGGGTGGGCGGCACGCCCGAGCCGTCGGTTTCGCCGATAGCGACAGCGCGGCGAAACGCGCGCTCGGCCGACTCGATATCGGCCATATAGCCATAGGCACCCTCGGCCTGTGCCAGTGCAAAACCAACCCGCCCGCTGTTGCCGCGATTCCCCAAGCGCTGGCGTTCCTGCTCCAACAGGCGTCCGGCTTCTTCAAGACGCTCGGGTTGGCCGGAAGTCGCTTCCATATGGATACGCCCCAGCCGCCCGATGACGGCATCGTCGCTGCCCGTCTCATTTGCCTGCGCGAACAATTGCCCGGCGCGGACATATTCCGCGCGAGCGGTGTCGAAATCCGACCGCCCGTGAAAGGCCCGCGCCACCGCCAGATGCAATCGCGCCGCGACTTGCGGTGAACCGGCGAACCGCTGATCGATGTTGCGGCTGGCACGCTTGATGGCATCGATTACGGTTTCATCGGCGGCCGAGCGCGCAGGGTCGGGACTGGCCAGCACGTCTTCGGCGATGAAGCTGTAGCCCATGTCTGCCAATTGCTGCGCGGCCACCGCCCGATTTCGCTGCGTCCATGCATAAACGGCGAAGGCCGAGCTGGCGATCAGGCCGAGCACGAGGCTGGCGGCAGCGAAGCGCATCCACGGACGGCGCATGCGCCGACGCTCTTCCAGCCTCTGCTGTTCCGCAAAAAATGCGGCGCGCTCAGCGTCGCTGGCGGCAGCCTGCCGACGTTCATCGAGATGGTGCAGGCGGTGAGCTAGATCGGCGGCGCTGTCGAGTCTGCGCTCGGGCGCGACCTCGGCGGCGTGACGGATGTCGTCGCGCAGCAGGGGATCGGCAATACGATGCTCCCAGCCGGGCCCCAGCGTCGCCATGAAGTCGCCCACAGCGAGCTGATAGAGGATCAGGCCAAGCGCATAGATGTCGCTTTTGACGGTCGGCATGGCATCGCCGGTCAGCTCGGGCGCACGATACGCCAGCGTGCCCGAGCGCGGTTCGTCCTTGCCAAGATCAGCATCGAGCGATCCGGGATCAGTGATGTGGAAACTGTCGAGCACTGTGTCATCGAGCAGGCGTCCGCTGCCAAAATCGGCCAGCCGAATCACCACACCACCATTGCCGTCATCGGCAATGAGGATATTGGCGGGCTTCAAATCTTTGTGCAGCACACCAAGGCCGTGAACGTCAGCAACGTCGCGGCAGATGTCTGCCGCAACGGCCAATCGTTGTTCCAGCGGAATGGATGACAGTCCGCCCGCATCGTCCGCCCAGCCGATCAGATCGCGCCCGCCATAGGCATATTCGAGGAAATAGGGCGAGGCGTCGAAATTCCATTCCAGCAGCGCGGGCAGCGGGGCGGAGGCCCCAAGCCCCGCGAACACCACGCGCGACAGCGCCGCCTCGCGCTTGAGCGCGCGCAGGCGGTCGGGTGCGTCGGCGAACTTGAAGACGCGGCGCTCGCTCGTCTTGTCGTGGCGGGCCAGCCACACATCATCCGCGCCCGTATCGCCGAGCGGCTCTGCCAACCGCCATTGCTTGCGCCCCGGCACGGCGTCGCCAACCGCGAAGGTGAAGCGCGGAGCGAGTGGGGATTCAACGCTTGCGATCTTGACGATGCAAGTCAGCCGATAGCCGACGCGCGGCACGGTCTCGATGATATTGTCCTGCCGTCCGCCGAGCACCTTTCGCAGCTTGGAGATGGCGGTCGGCAGCGAGCCTTCCACCACATTGAGGCCGGGCCAGACCGCATCGAGGATTTCGTCCTTTGTGACGACCTCGCCTGCGCGCAGCAAAAGCTCGTGAAGCACCTCGAGCGGCTTGCCTTCGAGCGCGACAACGTGCCCATCGACGCGCAGCGCCCAACTCGCTTCGTCGAATTCAGCGCCCGCGAAGGTCCAAAGGCGTCTACGCCGCCGCGATGAAGTGCTGCCCTGCATGTCGTTCCCCCGTGACGGTTTTAGAAATTCTTGAGAACGCCATCAAGACTTTGATGCACCGACCTTTCTAGGCTTGCCCCAACCGAACCGATCAAGGGGGATAGCAGATGGCCAAGACAGCAAACCGCGCGGCGATCTCTGCGCTCGCACTGCTCGGCACAGTGTTCGCATTGAGCGCGTGCGGCAGCAAGCAGGCAACCTACGTCCATACCGAAAAGCCGGAATGGCAGCTCCAGTTCGTGTCAGACGACCATGTCAAATATCTTGGCAATCGGGGCGACCTCGAATGGGCCTATACCGCCGTACGCGATTCCGAGGGCCGCATTCTCTCCTTTGAGATGCGCCATCCCAACGTCGGCTCGATGGATTTTCGGCTCAACCAAGGCACCGGGTGCTTCTTCAATCATCGCGAAGGCGTGTTCTGTCCGCAGGGATGAACAATGTCCGGGTGAAGAGAGAGAGAGAGAGAGAGAGAAAGAGAAAGAGAGCGGGGCTCATATGGCGACAGTTGGAAAAATCCGCCGCTTTGCGGAACTCGATATATTCACGATGACCGGAACGGTGGTCGGCCAGCAAGGCCGCACATCCACCCACCTGTCATCGGAAACCACGACGCATGGCGGTGGCGGGTATCTGCATCAGGGGTCTGGATTTATATCAGCACCGACGACCCGGACCTCGGTGTCGTCATCCTCGACCCACCATCAGCGCCTGTTCGCGCGCAAGGACGACGGCGATGAATTCGACGTGGAGTTTCCCGATGTCCAGTTCGGCATTCGAGAGGGCCACCGCGTGTCCGTTGTCTGCGCCGGCCCCAAAAGGACGGGACGGGGCCATCCCATGGCCTTGGTCAATCACACCACCGGCAATTACCAGATGTTCCCTGCACGCGTGAACTGGATTCTTAGTAACCGCATCAAGCTCTACGCCATTAGCGCCGGCGCGGCTCTCCTTATTCTCGCGGTCATTGCACTCTCGGTTTCGGGCAATGTTACCGGAGGGATCATGCCTGTCGCGTTTCTGATCGGCGGCGGCGTGGTGGCGTGGGAAGTGTTCCGCTGGCTGACCCTCTACCGACAGGTACGCCTTGAAGTCGAAAACGTCGCCCAATCGACACTGCAAAAAGAGGAGGATCCGACCCGTGCAGCATAATAAGAGCAGCAACGGCATTGGCCGTTCCATCGCCCTGATCCTCGCCGTCGCGTCCTTGACCGCCTGCGGATCGGAATCCACCGCTGCGTCCAACGCGGCGCGGGGCAACGCCGCTATGAGCGCCGCCGTGTCGGCGCAGCCCACAACCACGCCGCAGGCCGCGCTAGCCCCTATGGCATTGCCCATCGAACAAGCCATCTACGGCGATGTCGAACGGGGAAGCTGCGCTCGCGCTAGGAGAGCCTTCTTCTATGACGGGACAAATTACGGTTATGTCTCCCCGGTCGAGCCGGGCTGGAACGACACCGCATATTTTGAGATCAATCGCATCGCTCGCGTGGGTCCGCCAGCACGGGGAAGCGCTTTTTACGACTACTACCGTGGATACACCCTTGTCTGGACTACGGAGAATGCAGAGGCCGAAGAGGATATTCTGGGGATAAAAGCGGAAGGGAATGGCCGGATCAGGAGCATCGCGGTTAGTAGCGGACCCAAAGGGGATATGTTTTCTGAAGAGAAATTTCAGAAATGCACCTTCGAGCAGCTTTCACCCCGGATGCAGGCGGCGATCCGCGCCGAACGTCCACAATTGACGGGCGGAACAGCCGCTGCCGACAGGGCTGGCGCGTCGGCGTCCATTCCGACCCCGATTGCGCCCTTCAATATCCGCCCCGGCCACTATGTACCCGTTGGGGCCGCCTGCGGCACGACGAGCGATATGATCTACTACTACGATGGCCGCCGCGCGGGCTGGATCGACCTGTCGCCCTTCGCGGCAAACCGCATGGAGCCCGTCGCAAGCGCGCGGCGGCGCGGCGCGGACTGGGTCGTGGATGCCGTGACGGGTGAAACCCTGCACGTGCAGGCGGCGGACAAGATCAGCGTTGGCGATCCCAATACCGGCGTCGAGACGATGCGGTGGTGTCCAGCCAGCGAGGTGCGCGCCTCGGCACAGGCGCGGTAGGTTAGGGGCAAACAGCCATGTCTTTTATGTTGCACGCCTCGCGCGGCGCCCTTCTAGGTTTTGCGGCGCTGGCCCTGCCGGTATCAGCGCAAAACAGTGCGGGGCCGTCTCTCTCGGTCTTTGGCATTCCCCTCGGCGGGACGGCCGCCGATATCGAACGGATGGCGGCGCAGCGCGGCTTTGGCGGCTTCACCGACCATTGCCAAGCGGCGCGGATCTGCCGCTACCGCGTCAATATCGAGAATCTGCCGGGCACCGAGTTCTTCTCGACCAACTGGGGATTCCGGAGGCTGGCCGACCGCACCGAGGCGTTCAGCTTCGCGTTCACCGCGCCGCCTAATGAACACCGAATCTGGTCGGCGGGTTCGGACCAGAGCTTTGGCGACTGGTTCAATGTCAGTGCATCGGCACCGATCTTGCCCGATGTGCTCGCCGAACTGCGTAAACGCTTTGGTGAGCCTGTGCGTACGCAAGGCCTTGAAGCCCGCAGGGCCAATGCCGGAAATCACGGCCAGCTATGGTGGCTGTGGGACGCAGAGGGCCGCCCTCTCCGCTGGACCCGCGAGACCCATCAAACCTGCTATCTGGCGATGGGCAGGGCCTCGGTCGAGACCGGCCTCACGCTTCACGTCAATTCCAATGCGGCTCCGGTCGATCCGCAGCCCTTCCTGCGCGCGCGGCAGGGGAACTGCGCCTACGCCGTTCGCGCCGACATCGGCCATACACGGGGAATGGTCTATTCGCTCTCCGTCCGCGCGGTGGATTTCAAGGCGGGTCACGACGCGCAGTATCGGACTACCCAGTTGCTGCGCGAGAAGCGCGGCGAGGCGGACAGCGCGCGTTCAAGGCACAACCGGCCGGATTTTTGAACAGACATGGCGCGGCTCGCTGCACAGGCGGCCGACCAGAGAATGGAGTTTTGACCATGGCTTTTGTTCCTTCCAAAACAGCGCTCGCCGCTCTCATCGGCGTCGCAGCCTGCATCGTGACGGCTTGCGGCCCTGAATCGTCCGCGAGTGACCGTGCCAATGCCGCTCCGGTAAGAAGCGGCACGACGGAAGGTTTTGCGCTGGCGCAGGCGGCGCAAGCCGCGCCCGCCGTGGCGTCGCAGGCGGCCTTGCCGATCGAGCAAGGTCTCTACATCGCCGGCTATAAAACGCCGGAGGGCTTCTACATGTCCATCGACGATGGTCCCGTCCCTGCAAATGCCTGTGCGGGCGCAACGGACGTATTTTTTTATGACGGGGCAAATGCCGGAGAGGTCGGAATGGACGAGTCCGGTCACTGGACAAACAACGCCGTCAGGATTTCCCGCGTCGGTCCCGCGCGCAAGTCGCTTGATGCCGAACTCGGCCGCGCGTCGCGCGGCTTCACGCTCGCCTGGGATGCCGAAGGCGAGCGCAAGGGCTCTCCCTCTCTGGCGCTGAAAGCGACAGGTCCGGGACAGTTTATTCATCTCGGCCTGGGGTCATTGGGGGAAAGCAATTACCGGAAATGCAGCTTCACCCAGCTTTCGTCGCGGATGCAGGCGGCCGTGCGCGCCGAGCAGCCACAAATGGCGGGCGCGGCAATCCCGCGGCCCAGCGCAGGCGGGCAGGCGCCGGGCACAGTCACCTCTCTGCCCATCGAGAAGGGGTATTGGGCGGTCGACATGAGCTGCGCGCAGGCGATCCGCGAAGCGGATCCCAACGGCCTCCCCGACGATATACCTTTCACATATCTTGACGAGAAAATCGATTACCTCAGTGAACTTGCGGTCAAGCGCTACGAGGCTTTGGGCGGCAACCGCTATCGCCTGCACGGACGGGCGTCATATGGCAATGGCGATCCAATCGAGGTTCCCTCCAGGACGGATATTATCGTCAACAGTCGCACCAGCTTTACCGCGACATCAAACGACAGCATGGGCAGTTCCACCACCCGATATACCCACTGCCCGATCTCGCAAATACCCCGCGCCATTCGTGAGATATTCGAGGGGTGACAGTCTGTGATCATCAGCAGGCGAACAGATTCTGCGCGCGGCTTAAATGTCCATAGATTTCCATGTCTGATTTTTCTGATCCATGTCGATTGCAATGCCCGGGCACTTTGGCTCCACCAGGACCAGATGATCGGCGCCGATTACCGCCACCGCAATACATGTCCCCGCATGGTCGACCACTGATGGCCGTGTGTGGACGGCCCTCCGTTGGCAAGCGGTTTCTGGATGATGCAGTTGCTGGTTGGTGCAGCCATGTGTCCGGCCTGTGATGCGGCCTTGTCATGCGCCGCTGGCCATGATGCCTTTCGCGCGGATCGGGTCCCGACCAATTTCTCGCACTCGGAGTGCACCGGCCAAAATGGGTTTTCCTGATCCGGCGGTTTCAACCGGCTTTGTGCATCAGCTCCTGTCTGCCCTTCCCAACCTCGGCGACGCCTTCTTGCCCGGCGCCTGATCTCCTATGCGTGCGCGACCTGCGGTTCGCGGTAGTGCTCGCCGCTCGTCATCAGGGCCCAGACCATGCGCGCGGTCTTGTTCGCGAGCGCGACGGCCGCGACCTTCGTGGCGCGCCTCTTCATCAGCTCGATAAGCCAGACCCGCTTGGTCCCGTGTCGTTCTGCGTGACGGATTACCGCCATCGCCCCAACAACGAGCATCTGGCGCAGATATTGGTTGCCCGCACGCGATATGCCGCCGAGCCGCTCCTTCCCGCCGCTGGAGTTCTGTCGGGGGACCAGGCCGATCCATGCAGCAAGGTCACGGCCTGTCTTAAATACCTGGGGATCAGCGACGCTGGCGACGAAGGCGCTCGCAAGCAGCGGGCCGACGCCTGGGATCTCCATCAGCCGCCGCCCGACTTCCGTATCGCGCGCACTCGCCCGGATGCGCCGGTCGTTCTCGAGGATCTGTTCCTTCACGATGGCGAGCTGCGCCCCGAGCATCTCCAGGCAGAGCCGGGCATCGGGTGGGATGCTCTCGTCATCTTTGTCGGCGACTATCGCCAGCAGGCGGTCGAGCCCAATGCGACCTACCGGCGCCACGATCCCAAACTCCGACATATGCGCCCGCGTCGCGTTCGACAGCTGAGTGCGCTGGCGGTTGAGCATCAGGCGGACCCGGTGAAGCATCATCACGCTCTGCTGCTCCGGGGTCTTTACTGCGACGAACCGCATCGTTGGCCGCGTCACCGCCTCGCAGATCGCCTCGGCATCGGAAGCATCATTCTTGCCGCGCTTCACGTACGGCTTCACATATTGCGCCGGCATCAGCCGAACATCATGCCCCAACGCGATCAGCTCACGGGCCCAATGATGCGATGTACTGCAAGCCTCGATACCGACCAGGCACCGCGGCAGCTTCGCAAAGAATGGAACAACCCGCGCCCGGCTCAGGCGCTTGCGCACCACGACTTCGCCTGCAGCATCAACGCCGTGGACCTGAAACACCGACTTCGCGATATCCAACCCGACTGTTGCAATCTTCTCCATCGTAGCTCTCCTTCCAGCTCATCCAGCGGATCATACCGCGGGAGGTTGGAGAGCCGTCCACGTCATCAATTTCGGACTGGCAGGTTTCGGATGACGACTGCGAGAAGCAGACATTATCCTCTCGACAACGCACAAAAGACGAACGAAGGCGAAGGCACCTGTGGGCAATTGGTGGCCATCACTCCAAATGGCCAAGCACTTTAGGTTCCCGCATTCTTACGGCGACGACGAAAGCTACCGCGCAGACAGCAGACACGTACCAGGCGAACGCCTGCTCGTTGCCGATCTGCTTCATGAATAATGCAGCATATTCGGCGGTTCCCCCAAAGATGGCCGACGCGATGGCGTGACCGAGGCCCACGCCGAGCGCACGCACCCTCGCCGGGAAGAGCTCCGCTTTGAAGAGGCCCGATACTGAGGTGTAGAAGCTCATGATGAACAAAGATGCGAATACGAGAAGTCCTGCGGCCCACATCGTCTTCGCTTCCGCGATCGCGCCGAGCAGCGGCACGGCCAAAAGCGTCATGCCACCGGTGAAGATCAACAGATTGGTGCGGCGTCCGATCCGGTCTGACAGGGTGCCCAATATGGGTTGAAGTAAAAGGAAGAGAAAGGTCACAACAAGCATGGTCCGGCTGGCGTCGGTCATGCTCATCCCCGCCGTGTTGACGAGATATTTCTGCATATACGTCGTGAAGGTGTAAAGGGTAACGGCCCCGGCCGCGCTGAGTGCCATGACCACGAGCATCGCCCTCGGATGATGCAGCAGCGCCTTCAGCGAACCGGCATCTTCCCCCGAACTCGCAGGCTCCGCCGTCTCGTGCATCATGTCACGCAGCAGCAGAAAGACGCCCGCCAGGATAGCGCCGAGGAAGAACGGCAGTCGCCAGCCCCACTCGCGAATGGCCTCCTCGCTCATCGCCGACTGAAGGGCGAAGATAACCAGAAGTGCGAACAACTGCCCGCCGATCAGGGTGACGAACTGGAAGGAGGCGAAGAAACCCCGCCGTCCCGGTTCTGCGATCTCGCTCAAATAGGTCGCCGCTGCGCCATATTGGCCGCCCGTCGAAAAGCCCTGCATCAGCCTTGCCACCAGCAGCAACGCGGGCGCGGCGGCGCCAATCGTCGCATAGGTGGGCAAGATGGCCACGAGAAGCGAACCGGCGCCCATCAGCAACACCGATGCGATCATTGCAGCGCGCCGGCCGTGACGATCGGCATAGCGCCCAAAGTACCATCCGCCGAGCGGACGGACCAAAAAGCCGGCGGCATAGATCGCGGCGACATTGAGAAGCTGCGCCGTCCGGTCCCCCTCCGGGAAAAAGGCCGACGCGAAATAGAGCGCGGTATAAGCATAGGCGTAAAAGTCGTACCATTCGATCAGATTGCCGACCGACCCCGCAACGGCGGCGCGCGCGCGCGTCTTGCGATCGAGCGCGATCGGGACTGCGGCCCGCGTGTCGAGCGGCGCGTCGCCGCCGGCGGGCACGCCGATCATTCCGGGTATCTGGGTCAAATCTCTCTCCGTCGCTCGCTGGATGGCCGATCGGACCCGGCCGGCCAAGCGGCTTCCTTCATTTTATTTCGTCGAACCGCTGCATCCACCGCACGATCGCCGGATGCGGCAGCGCAGCAACAATGCTATTGAAGGTCTCGGGACGTTCGTCCTGCCCCAGTTTGAAGCGCGCCGATACAGACGTTACCCGCGCCCTAAATCCGACTATATGCCGGAGCATGCCTTCATATCTGGCTCCGAGTTCGGCCGGCCGCCAAGGCGCCGCGCGATGTTGCTCCATCGCGTCGATCAACAGATCGAGCGCGGGTTCGGTCAAGGTGTCGTCGAAACCGATTACCGCGCCAACACGCGCCTGAATATAGTTCCATGTCGGCGCCCAGTTGCGCGGATAGCCTGTCGTTTCGCGGATATATTCGGGACTGATATAGGCTTGCGGCCCCGAAAAGAGGATCGTCGCCCGCGGATCGGCGCGCAGCGCATCGTGGAGCGGGTTCGCGCGGGCGAGATGCCCGATCAGTTCGACCAGCGCGCCGTCGGCATCATAACGGCCGACGAGTGGGAGCAGGCTGGCCTCGACCGCGCCCGCCTCGCCGCCGCATACCCACGCCAGCGGATAGTCCGCAACAAGTTGGCGAACATCCTCGGCTCGATAGCGCTCAAACGGTCCTGTCGCAGCGGTCGTGGTGATAGTCACGGACGGCCTCAGCGCTTTTCGGGAGGGAAGCTCGCCCGCTCGCCGCCGCTCTTGATCACCGTGCCGCGTTTCATCACGAACCACATCTGTTCGAGCGCGCGCACATCGCTGAGCGGATCGCCGCGCACCGCGACGATATCGGCATCCTTGCCGGCTTCGATCGTTCCGATACGGGTCTCGCGGCCGAGCAGCGTCGCCGCATTAACCGTCGCCGCCTCGATTGCCGCCGCCGGAGTCATCCCCCGGTCGACGAGCAGCGCGAACTCCAGCGCATTCTGCCCGTTGCGCGAAATGCCGCTGTCGGTGCCAAAGGCGATACGCACCCCAGCCTTGATCGCCGCCCGATGGTGCGGAATGGCCGACTTGCCTTCGCCGACCTTTTCAGCCGCCGCCGCCGATAACATCCCGGCCTTTGCCTGTTGCGCGGTCGTGACGGGTGCCAGCATTGTCGGCACCAGATAGGCGCCGGTCCTTTTGAACAGCGCGATCGCCTCATCGTCGATGAACGTTCCATGTTCTATCGAATCCGCGCCGGCCCGCAGCGCCGCCTTGATCCCGTCGACCCCGTGCGCGTGCGCCGCAGCCTTTCGCCCCCAGGCATGGGCAGCATCAACGATCGCCTTCATTTCCTCGTCGGTCAGTTGCTGGCCGAGTCCGCCCGCGATGTTCGACGTCGCGCCGCCGGTGGCCGAGAATTTTATGACGAGCGCGCCAAGGCGCATCTGTTCTCTCGTTGCGCGGCGGCAATCGTCGGGCCCGTTGCAGATATTGACCTGATGCGCATGCACCGCATCGGCGAACTCCTCGCGCAGCCCGTTGCTGGCGTCGCCATGGCCCGCGGTCGACGAGATCATCTGCCCGGCGTTGACGATCGAGGGGCCCGGCAGGTCGCCGCGTTCGATCGCATCGCGCAACGCACGGATACCGCGCGGCGGCGCACCCAGATCGCGAACCGTCGTGAAGCCCGCCTCTACCGTGTCGCGCGCGCTGACTGCCATCGTGACGAGCACATCTTCAGCGTCACGCGTCGCACCGTCCATCCGCGCCTGAAGCGGATTGCCGCGTCCGTTGAGGTGGACATGCATGTCGATCAACCCGGGCAGGACGAAGGCCTCGCTCAGATCGACGACCTTCTCGCCCTGCGACGCCGGGACAATCCCGTCGCGAACTTCCGCGATGCGTCCGCCACGGATCACGATCGTCGACGGTCCGCGCGGCGCCTGCCCCGGCCGGTCGAGCAGCCGGCCCGCGTGGATCAGCGTCACCTCTTCGGCCGCTGAAACAGGCATCGTCAACGCCGCGCCGGCGAGGAAGATCGCGAGGCGGCCAAAGCCGCGGGTGCCTGCGCGCCGCATCAGAAGTTTACCCGCGCGCTGAGGCTATAACGCCGCCCGAGCACGTCATAGGTCGACGGATATGTATTGCCGGCGTTGAAGGACGACGGCCCCACATTCGCGCCGACGATCGGCGGCTGCTTGTCGAACAGATTGGTGACGGTAAACGTCAGCGTCAGGCGATCGGACACCTCGACTCGGCTCGACAGGTCGAAATAATCGTGCGCCTTAATCCGCGCGAACTGCGGCTGGATGGCCGAGGTCGCAAGCGGTTCGTAGCGAACGCCATCGATATGCCGCCACAGCAGCGATACGTCTGCCGGTCCGAACGATAGCGTCGTCCGCTGGTTCCAGCTGAATTCGGGCTGGATCGCACCGTTGGTCGTGGCATTGTAGCCGAAGGCGTTGCAGTTCGTGCTGTAATAACCGACGCATTCGCGCGTGATCGACGATGGCGTCGCGCGGAACTTCGACGATCTCGTCCAATTGCCGTTAAAGGCAAGTGCGAGGCGCGCGAAGCCGAGGTCGCGGCGATAGTTGATCGACAGGTCGATGCCGTCGGTCCGGATCCATCCGAGATTGGACAGGTTGAGTGGCAGGCCGGGCGTCGTCGCCGTGGGGCCCGAAAGCTGGCCAGTGGTGGTGTTGCGGCGGATCGCGGTGCAGGCGGCAGTGACCGCGAGCGTCGGATTGAACGCCGGATCGAAACAGGCCGACACCACGTCGCCGATCGTCGGCGTCGAGATCGCGTCCTCGATCGTGATATTATAATAATCGACGCTGACGGTCAGGCCGGGAACGAGCGCGGGCTCGAAGATCGCACCCACCGTCCAGCTCTTTGCCGTCTCGACCCCAAGGTCAAGATTGCCGCCGGTGGTCACGTTCACCGAACCGTTGCCGGGTTCGTTGATCGATCCGATCTGGTTTGCCGGCGCGCCCTGCGCGATACAGATTGCGGTAAGCGCCGCATTCCCGACCGGCAGCGCGAACTGGCACGGATCGGTCTTGAGCTGGCCGGTTCCTGTCACCTGCGGCTGGTAAAGTTCACCGATATTCGGGGCGCGTGTCGCCTGCTGGTAATTGGCGCGCAGGCTGAAACCGCGCAGCGGCTCCCATGTGCCGCCGACCTTCCAGGTCCAGTTGCCGCCCGCCGTCGAATAGTCCGAATAACGGACCCCCGCCTCGAGCGTGAGCTGGTGCGCAAAGGGCTTGTCCTCGATCAGCGGGGCGATGATCTCGCCGAACAGTTCGGAGACATCATACTCGCCCTTCACCTCGGTCACAGCGGTTTCGCCGATAATCTCGCCCGAGGTTTTCGACAGCGCGTCGCCGGTGACGCCTGCAGTATAGCGTCGATATTCGGTCCCGAGTGCGATGCTGACCGGCGTGTCGGCGAACGGGCTCGAAAAACCGAGATCGCCGTTGACGAGTCCGTAAGCGCGCGTGAGCGTCGTCCGCGTCTGCGTCGTCGTCGTCGCCGTCAGGAAAGCGAGCATCTCGGGCGTGATCGACCCCTCGGCACCGAACACGTTAAGCGGAACGCAGCCGTCGGTTGCGGTGAGACAGGTCGTCGCGTTGGTCGCAAGCAACGCCTGCTGGACGCGCGAACGGCGCACCTGCCCAGCCCGGTTGTCGGTCCGTTCGCTCTCGCCATAGCTGACGCCGACGTCGAACTTCAGGTTACCCGCCAAGCGTCCGCGCAGGCCGCCGACATATTGGTTGAAGCGCGTGACGATATCGGTTTCGCGCGCGCCGCCTTCGGCAAAGCGCCTCACCGCCGCCGTGGTGAAGGTCCGATAGCCTGGATCCGTCGGGCTGGTCGCGGTGGCCGCCGCGGAGCATTGCGCCACCGAAAGGCCGTTCGCGGCGCAAAATTGCGACCGCGCCGCTGTGGGCAGGAAAGGGTTGCTATAGGGAATCACCATCGTTTCGCCGGCGATGCCTGACGGGGCAAGGCTCAGCTGCACGGTATTTTTCGAATAGAGCGCCTGCGCATAGACGTCGACATCGTCGAAAATCTCGTAGCGCGCGGCAGCGTAGATATTCTCGCGCTCGAACGGGGTCTGGTAAAGCTGGTAAGGGTTGACGTTGAAAAGCTCGCGCGCCGTTGACGAGCTCAGCGCACCCGTCTCGGGGATGAACTGGCGCGTCCCGAGGCCGGGCGCCGAGAAGGCCCCCGGAACCGCCCAGGTCGAACCGCTGGTCAGCCCGGTCAGCGAGCTGATGTTGATGCGTCCGAAAGACCTGTCGGGCTGATACAGCGGGTCTGAATGCTGGTAGCCGAGCCCGACGACGATATTGCCGCGCCCGTCGTCGAAATTGCCGCCGAACAGCGCTTCGATACGGCTCGTCGGCGCATCGCCGCGCTCGGTGATCGACTGCGTACCGTTGATCTCGAAACCCGAGAAATTCTTGCGGGTAACGAAGTTCACGACCCCGGCGACCGCATCGGCGCCATAGGTCGTCGACGCCCCGCCCGTAAGCACGTCGACGCGCTCGACGAGCCCCAGCGGGATATTGTTGAGGTCGGCGAAACCGCCGAGATCGGTCGGCACCACGCGGTTGCCGTCGAGCAGGACGAGGTTGCGTCCCGCGCCGAGGCCGCGAAGATTGGCAGTGGCGGCGCCGCGGCTGCCGAAGCTGACCGCCGAACCGACGCCGGGAACCGATCCCGGCAGGTCGCGAAGCAAATGCTCGGCAACCGTCGCCTGGCGCAGGTCGATCTCGTCCTGCGAGATCACCGCAACCGGGGTGGACTTTTCGAGATTCGGGTTTGCAATGAGCGTGCCGGTGACGACGATGTCGCCCTCACCGCTCGCGCTCGCATCGTCCGCCGGCACGTCCTGCGCCGCCGCCGGCGCCGCGACAAGCACCGCCGCAAGCGCGAGCCAGGACGCGTTCCGCAAGGCCCGAACCGGCACGATGCCCGTGCGATATTGATTGAAATCCTTGGTCATCCTTTAGTCCCCTTTTCCTCGATCCGCCTGCGAGCGTCTTTCGCCCTCGTGGAGCGATGGATTATTGGGATGCTTCCTGTTCGGAGATGTCATCCGGGCCGCCGCATGGGCTTGGCTGTCGGCCTTGGTTCGCGGTGCAGGCGTGTGAATTCAATGACCATGAACTGATAAGTCGATAGCAATGCTGCATCACCGCGCGCGTGAATGCCCCGCGCGCGCGAACGCCCCGTCCGCCGATAGCGAACGAGGCGCGGGTATCGCGGTCAAAAGCCGTTTCAGGCGCTGGCGTGCGTAAAGCGTTCGCGGCCACCGACAAGCGTGCGGAGCGCAACCGCCGCGGTCAGCGTCTCGGGCGCGACGCGCAGCAGATCGCGGTCGAACATCGCCGCATCGGCGATCATCCCGGGCGCGATGACACCGGTCCGGTCCTCCTGAAAACCGGCATAGGCGCCGGCGCGCGTGTAACCGACAAGCGCTTCGGCAACCGATATGCGCTGTTCGGGAACCCAGCCACCGGGGTTTGCGCCATCGAGCGTCTGCCGGCTCGCCGCCGCTGCGAGGCCGGTGAGCGGGTCCAGCGGCGCCACCGGCCAGTCGGAGCCCAGCGCGACGCAGGCACCGGCATCGAGCAGCGAACGCAACATCCAGCTGAAATGGGTGCGCGGCTCGCCGATCGCCTTTTCCGCCCAGCGACCGTCGTCAACGGCATGATAGGGTTGCATCGAGGCGATAATGCCCTGCCGCGCAAAGCGCGGGACGAGATCGGGCGCGAGATGCTGCGCATGTTCGAGGCGGAAGCGGCGATCGCGTTTTCCGTGCCGAGCCTCGATACCGGCGAAGATGTCGAGCAGTTCCTCATTCGCCCGGTCACCGATCGCATGCACGGTGACGTGAAGGCCGGCGCCATCCGATGCTTCGACCATTTCGGCGAGGCGATCGAGCGAACCGCGATGCAGGCCGCGATTGGCCGGATCGTCGGCATAGGGGTCGCGGAACAGCGCCGTGCGCGATCCGAGCGATCCGTCGACAAGGCCCTTGACCGCGCCCCAACGCACCCAATCGTCGCCGCGCCCCTCCGTCTTGACAATCGCCGCCATTTTTTCCCAGTCGGCGATCGGCACGAACGAATAGAAACGCAGGTCGGTCTCGCCGCGCGCCCGCAGCCTGCGCAGGCCATGATGCGTCGTCCAGTCGAGTTCGGGGACATGGACCTGCGTCACACCCTTCGACAACGCAAAGGCGATACCATCGCGCAGTCCGGCTTCGATCCGCGCGTCGCTCTTTGGCGGAATCGCGCGCAACACAATGAATTTCGCGGTGTCCTTGATCAGACCGTTTGGCTCGCCGCTTGCGTCGCGCCCGATCAGGCCGCCCTCGGGATCGGGGGTGTTGCGGTCGATGCCTGCCAGCCGCAATGCGAGCGAGTTGCAGAGCATGACATGCTGGTCGAGACGGACGATCGCGACGGGCGTATCGGGCGTAACGGCATCGATCCATTCGCGCGTCGGCATTTCGCCGCCCCACGGCGCCTCGTCCCAATTCCCGCCTTCCAGCCATTCGCCCCTGGGAAGCGCGCGCGCGGCGGCACCGACCCGGTCGACGAATTCGGCGCGGCTTTTCACGTGGCGCAGGTCGGGCACCGACAGCGCGAGCGACGAACGCAGGAAATGCGTGTGGCAGTCAATGATGCCCGGCGTGACAAAGGCGCCCTTCAGGTCGACGACGCGCGTCCTTTTGCCGATACGCGCGCGCGTTTCGGCGCCGACCGCGGCGAAACGATCGCCGACAATGCCCATGGCATCGGCCACCGGTTGCCCCGCAACACCCGTCCAGATGCGGCCATTTACATAAGCAAGGTCGAGCGGACCGGCGTTCCGCGCCCAAGCGACCCGCGGCAGGGCCAGGGCCGCAATCCCCGCGCCCAACAACGCACGCCTGTCAATCATCACCGCCTCCTTCAAACCGGTCGTCATAGAGGCAGGCCCGGCAAGGCCAAGCAAGTTATCAGTCGATGCATTCAGCCTATCAGGCCGCAGCGATGCCGCCCGACAGCGGCGCAGCCGGCGACATGGCGCGCGCCTGCCGTTCGAGTTCGCGCATGAAATGCCGCGCGGCGGGCGGCAGCGACCGGCCGCGGTTCGTCAACATTCCGATCGTGCGCGATTTGACGGGGTCGCGCAGCGGCCGCCAAGCCAGCTCCGCCGTACCGAGCTGCGCGAGCGTCAACCGGCTGAGCACACCGATACCGATCGATGCCGACACCATGCCCGCGACCGTGGTCGGATATTTGCAGGAAAAACCCGGCTCCGCGCGCACACCCGCTTCGTCCAACGCTTCCTCGATAAGTCCGCGAAGGCCGGTCTCGGGAGAGGTGGTGAGGAAAGGTCGCTCGCACAACACCGACCAGTCGTGGTCGGCCGCTTCGACCAGTGGATCGTCCTTGCGGCAGACCAGCACCACCTCGTCTTCGAACAGAGGCCGGAAATTGAAATCGATGTCGCCCGGTGGCGGCGCGATCCCGATGTCGGCCTCCCCCTCGCGAACCGCGCGATGGACAGGGGGGCCGACATCTTCCCAGATATCGATCCGGACTGTCGGGTGCGCCTCGCGGAACGCGGCGACTGTCCGCGGCAGCAAGGTTGCCGCGACCGATGGCAAAGCAGCGATCCGCACGAGCCCCTGCCGTCCGGTGACGAAATCCTCGATCTCGTTAAAGGCCGTATCATATTCGGCAAGCAGCCGCGAGGCGATCGGGCGCAGCTTCTCACCCGCCGGGGTCGTCCGGATATGCCGCGTATCGCGATCGAACAATCGCGCCCCGATCCGCGCTTCGATGATCTGGATCGTCCGACTGAGCGCCGGCTGCGATACGCCGAGCGCAGACGCAGCGTCGCGAAAACTGCCGAGCTCGGCGAGTTTCAGAAAGGCTGTCATCTGGGGAACCGTCAGTCGAACACGCATGATGCCCGGAAAGTAGCAGAGGTCCGCGGGCGTGCAAACGGCGATAGGCGCCGGGCATCGATAAATAACCTTAAGGGCATTGAGCGTCCGCCCCCCATCCTTACCCAACAGGAAAGAATAGCCCTGAGAACAAACAGGAAGAGGCTGATGGTCCCGCTGCTGAAAAATATATCCGTTCTCGAAATCGGCGCGGTGGTCATGGGACCCTTCGCGGGGCAGATTCTTGCCGATCTCGGCGCGAAGGTCATCAAGATCGAAACGATCGAGGGCGACATCGCGCGCGCGTCCTTTCCGCAAGGCGCCGGCATGGGCGCGCTGTTCGTCAACAACAACCGGAACAAGCGGACGATCTCGATCGACCTCAAGGATTCGCGCGGCAAGGCGATCCTGCATCGCCTGATGGCGCAGAGCGACGTGCTGTTGCACAATATGCGGACCGACGCGGCCAAGCGCCTCGGGATCGATTTCGACAGCGCCAAAGTGCATAATCCGGGCATCATCCATTGCTCGGCAATCGGCTTCGGCCAGGGCGGTCGTTACCGCGACCGCCCGGCCTTCGACGACATCATCCAGGCGGCGAGCGGTTTTGCCGCTTTCACCGGCGGCGAGCCTCATTTCGTCCCGACGATCGTCGCCGACAAGATCGCCGCGCTTTATACCGTCTATGGCATCCTCGCGGCGCTGGTCGCACGGCGCAGCGGCACCGAACAGGCGATCCAGATCGAAGTCCCGATGTTCGAGGCGCTCGCCTCGTTCATTCTGAACGAGCATCTGGCCGCGGCGACATTCGAAGACCAAGGTTCCGTCGGCTACCCCCGGCTCCAGTCGGCACACCGGCGTCCACACCGGACGCGCGACGGATGGATCGCCGCGCTTCCCTATACGGGCCGTCAATGGCAGCGCTTTCTGGCCGAGGTCGGCCAGGAGGCGATCTGCGCCGAACCCTGGTTCCAGGATGAAACGGCACGCCAGTCGCGCATCGACGATCTCTACGCTCTCCTCTCCGAAGCGCTGCTCGCACGCACCACGGCCGAATGGCTCCAAACCTTGTCGCGCCTCGACATTCCCTGTTCGCAAGTGAACCGGATCGAAGATCTCCTCACCGATCCGCATCTGGCCGACCTCGACTTCTTCCGTACCCCGCCAGGCTATCCCGACGCGATCAAACGTATGCTGCCCCAGCCGATCCGGTTCGACGGGTTGGCGGCGGAGCGCGATCTGCCCGCGCCGCCGCTGGGTGCCGACAGCCTGTCGGTGCTTCACGATTTGGGTTATGCGCCGGGCGAGATCGACGCGCTGGTCGACGCCGCCATCGTTTACACGCCGCCGCGAAGCGAACAGGACGCCGCCTGAGCGTCGTCGCGTCGCGACGCCCCGCCTTGCCGACAACCCGATGCGATATCCGGCCAAACCGCTGGTTGTCCGCCGATTCCGCGCGTCCTCACCATAACCCGAATGTGATGCATATATAATCTTTGGACCATATTGCATAAGCGCGCGCGACCGGACATGGGTCGCGAATGACTCGCAATAGCGGAAAACTCATTCTCGGCCGGGGACTTTTGGCCCTTTTCGGAAGCTATGCGCTCGCGGCGCTGTGGGGTTCGGTGCTCGCGCGCCTGCTGCCGATGCCGCGGCTCGACGCGACGCTGATTGCGACGATCCTGTCCTTCGCGGTCTTTGCCGGCGTTGCCGTCTATGTCTTTGCGGCGCGCTCGCTGACATCGGCGATTGCCGGGGTTGGCATCGCCGGCATTGCGGGGTTCGCCCTCTTGCGGTGGGCGGGTGTATGAACCTGCGTCAGTCGCAATCGCTGCTGCACACCTGGTCGGGCCTGCTGGTCGGCTGGATCCTGTTCGGCATATTTCTTGCCGGCACGGTCAGTTTCTGGCGCGACGAGATCAGCCGCTGGGCGCGTCCCGAATTGTCGGAACCGTTTGACCGCCAGGCAGTGCTGAAAGCCGCACCGGCTCAACTCGCCAGGCTAGCACCGAATGCCAAGGGCTGGTCGATCGAGTTGCCGGGCGATCGGAACAGCGGTGTCCTGCTGCGCTGGCAAGCGCAGGGAGACGGCGGCCGGCGCCCCCGGCGCGGCGCCGATGACGAGAATAGCCAGTGGCTCGACGGTGCCGGAAAGCCGGTCGCGGTGCGCGAGACCGCAGGCGGCGACTTTTTCTACCGACTTCACTTCGACCTTCATTATGTCCCGGTGTTATGGGCCCGCTGGTTCGTCGGCTTCTGCTCGCTGCTGATGCTCGTCGCGATCATCACGGGGGTCATCACGCACAAGAAGATATTCCGCGACTTTTTCACCTTCCGCCCGGGACGGCGGCAGCGAAGCTGGCTCGACGGACATAATGCCGCCGCAGTCCTGACGCTGCCCTTTCACCTGATGATCACCTATACCGGGCTGATCACGCTGATGACGCTGTATATGCCGTGGCCGGCGGTCGCGACCTATGGATCGCGGCAGGCGATGATCGCCGAACAATTCCCTCGCCCGCCCGAGGTCGAACGTAGCGGCCAGGCGGCGCCGCTCGTCCCGCTGGCCGGCCTCGTCGACCGCGCCGAAGCCATCTGGGGCGGCCGCGCGGGCGGTATATTGATCGCGCGGCCCGGCGATGCGGCGCAGCAGGTGATGGTCCGCCGCCGGCTTGCCGACCGCATCGTCGACGGCGAACAGACGATCAGCTTCGACGGAACCACCGGCGCGCTGCTTGCGGGTCCGCGGCCGGAAAGCGCGGGCGTGGTCGCGCGCGGCGCGATGATCGGCTTGCATGCCGGGCGATTTGCCGACACCGGGATACGCTGGCTTTTGTTCCTGAGCGGGCTTGCCGGCACCGGCATGGCGGCGAGCGGGCTGATCCTGTGGACGGTCAAGCGGCGCGAGAAACAGCCCGACCCGGCGCGGCCGCCGTTCGGTTTCCGGGCCGTCGAGCGCCTCAACATCGCCTTCCTCGCCGGCATGCCGCTCGCGATGACCGGCTTCCTGTGGGCGAACCGCCTTCTACCCCTCGAGACCGCCGCGCGCGCCGACGCAGAGATTGGCGCGATGTTTCAGCTTTGGGCCGTCGCGATCGTCGTCGCAATTCTCGCGCCGACACGCCTAGCCTGGACGGTCCTGCTAAGCGCGACGGCGGCCTCGCTCGCGGGTCTTGCCCTCGCCGATGGACTGCTCACCGCGAACGGCCTCCCCGCCAGCCTCGCCCGCGGCGATTGGGGCATGGCGGCGATGGGCGGCGGCTTCCTTGCCTTCGCGCTGCTTTTCGCCTGGCTCGCGCGTCAAGCCGCGCGTCGGCCCGAAATCAAGCGACTGATGCGACGCACGCCGCGCCCCGCCGCGGTGCCGGCCGAATGATGGCGCTGCTCTCCTTCCTTGTCGCATTCGCCGGCTCGGCGCTCATGGGTCTGTCGCAGAGCGACCATTATCGCTGGGCCTATGCCCGCGCCCCTGCCCGTCCGCTCGTACGGCGCCTGCGCATCGCCGGGGCAATGCTTGTCCTACTCAGCCTTCCGCCCGCCGCGGCGGCATGGGGTTGGGCCGTCGGCAGCTTCGGCTGGTTCGGGCTGCTCAGCCTCGCCGCCGGCCTACTTCTTGTCATTCGCACCTATCTGCCCTCTCGCGCGGCGCGCGATCCGGCATCCACGACCAAGAAACAGGGAAAATTATGATCATTTCTATCCATCGCGCGCTGACCGGCTGTGCGCTCCTCGCGATCGCTGCGTCGAACACCGCCTATGCGCAATCGCAGACCGGCGAAGCGACGAAAGACGAAGCAGCCAAGCCCGATTATCTCGAGGAAATCCTCGTGACCGGGCGAAGCATGGGCTATCAGACCGGCGACACCAATACCGCGACCAAGCTGCCGCTATCCTTGCGCGAAACGCCGCAATCGGTGACTGTCTTCACGCGCGAGCGGATCGAGGATTTCAACCTCATCACCATCGCCGAGGTGCTCGACCAGACGCCGGGCGTCACCGTCCAATCCTATGACAGCAACCGCACCCGATTCCAGGCGCGCGGCTTTACGATCACCAGCTTTCAGCTCGACGGTGTGCCGTCGAACTTCAACGTCGGCGCCAGCGGCAACAGCGTGATGAGCGACACCTCGGTGTTCGAACGTATCGAAGTGGTGCGCGGCGCCGCAGGTCTTGTCACCGGCACCGGCGACCCGTCGGCGACGGTCAACCTCGTGCGCAAGCGCCCGACGCACGATCTGTCTGCCAATGTCAGCCTCAACTACGGCTCATGGAACTATATCCGTGCAGAGGCCGACATCGGCGGCCCGATCCTTGCGAACGGCCGCGTCCGAGCGCGCGTCGTTGCGGCCTATACGAACCGCGATTCCTACGTCGATTTCCAGAACGACACCTCGCCGAGCATCTACGGCGTGATAGAGGCGGACATCACCGATACGACGCGTCTGCGCGCCGGCGCCGATTATTTGCGCACCGACTCGCAGGGCGGCTCGTGGAGCGCCGTCCCGCTCTTCTACAGCGACGGCACGCCGACCGACCTGCCGCGCTCCTACAGCGCCGCGGCACGCTGGAACCGGTGGGAACGCGACAATGTGAACGCCTTCGCGGTACTGGAACAGGAGGTTGGAAGCTGGGTCGCGCGCGTCGCCTATAACCGGCGCTGGACCGATACCGAAAGCCTGCTCCTTGCCGGGTCGAACAGCACATTTTTCCCTGACCGCCAGACCGGGCTCGGGCTCAACGTCGTCAACACCTACAGCAAGTCAAAGACCCACGAGGATTCGCTCGACGGCTATCTGACCGGCAAGATCATGCTGTTCGGCCGCGAGCATGAGGTTGTGCTCGGCGCCAACCATTATGAGCGCGAGCTCGAGAATGCCGCGACAAGCCTCGCGGTCAACTACGGCCTGCCAACCTTCCGTGTCGGCACGACGACCTACACCGCCTTTCCCAACATCTTCACCTGGAACGGCGACGTGCCGCGCCCGATCGGCACCGGCCGCGGCTTTGCCTCGAGCATCGACCGGACCAAGGAAACCGGCGCTTATGGTGCGCTGCGCCTGAACCCCGCCGATGGCGTGAAGGTCATGTTGGGCGGCCGCTACACCGATGCCGAGACGGTGACCGATACGTTCAACACGACCACCAACCCCGGCGCGCTCACGCGGACGACGACTGTCGGCGACAAGCGCTTCACCCCCTATGCCGGGGTGGTCGTCGATATCACGTCCGAAATTTCTGCCTTCGCAAGCTATGCCGAGGTGTTTCGCCCGCAGAGCCAACGCAATGTCGACAATGAACAGCTCGCGCCGCTACGCGGCACCAATTATGAGTTCGGCCTGAAAGGCGAGTTCTTCGGCGACCGTCTCTATGTCGCGCTCGGCGGCTTTCATATGAAGCAGGACAATGTCGCGCAGCTTCTCGTCGGTGCGCCGCCGCTTCCCGACGGCTCGACGCCCTATCAGGCGGTGAGCGGCATCAAGACGTGGGGCGCCGAGGCCGAAATCGCCGGATCGATCACCCCAGGCTGGAAAATCGCAGGCGGCTATACCTATGCGCGCAGCGAAAATACCGACGGCAGCCGATTCTCGTCGGACACGCCGCTTCATCTCGTGAAGCTCAACACCACTTACAAGATCGGCGACCTGACACTCGGCGGTGGCGGCACTTGGCAGAGCCGTATCTACCGCGCGATGCCAATCCCGACCGGCGCCTTCCTCCCCAACGGCCAGCCGGTCACGGCATCGGGCAATGCCGTGCAGGGCAGCTATATCCTCGTCGACCTGCTCGCCCGCTACGACCTGTCGCCCAATGTCAGCATCGGCGCGAACGTTAGCAACCTGTTCGACAAGAAATATTACCGTAACGTCGGCTTCTTCAACGCGGGTTTCTACGGCCAGCCGCGCCGCGTCCTCGGCAATCTCCGCTGGCGCTTCTGACGCGGACCAGTCGCCGCGCGCCGGGACGAAAGCCCCGCGCGCGGCGGTAGCCGAAAATATGGATCAGGCCGCCGCGCGCTGGAGCATCCCGTAAAGATCGCGCGGGTCATCGGGGTCCGCGAGCATGTCGATCGCCTCGTAAAAATCAGTCCCGCGCGTTTTCTCGTGGATATAGCGAAGCGCCGAGAAGTCCTCGATGGCAAAGCCGACGCTGTCGAACAAAGTGATCTGGCGCGCGTCGCGGCGGCCCTCCGCTTCGCCTTCCAGCACGCGCCACAATTCGGTGACCGGGTAATCGGCACCCATCTGCTGGATCTCGCCCTCGATGCGCGTTTGCGGCTCGAACTCGACGAAGGTTTCGGCGCGCGCCAAAATATCGCGGTGGAGTTCGGTCTTGCCCGGGCAATCGCCGCCGATCGCGTTGATATGGACCCCCGCGCCGACCATGTTGTCGGATAGGATCGTGGCATAGGCCTTGTCCGCGGTGCATGTCGTGATGATATCCGCACCCTCGATCGCATCCTCGGCGGTCGCGCATACTTCGATCCTGAAGCCGCTATCGCGAAGATTATGCGCGGCCTTCGCCGTCGCCCGCGGATCGATATCGTAAAGACGGATTTCCTCGATCCCGATCACCGCCTTCATCGCCAGTGCCTGGAACTCTGCCTGCGCGCCATTGCCGATCATCGCCATCACCTTGGCATCCGGAGGCGCGAGCAGGCGCGCGGCCATCGCCGATGTTGCCGCCGTGCGCAGTGCGGTGAGCAGCGTCATTTCGGTGAGCAGCAAGGGATATCCCGTCTCGACGCTCGCCAACACGCCGAAGGCCGCGACAGTCTGGAATCCGCGCGCCGTGTTGGAAGGGTGGCCATTGACATATTTGAAGCTGTAAACCTCGCCATCCGATGTCGGCATCAGCTCGATGACCCCTTCCCGCGAGTGCGAGGCAAGGCGAGGTGCTTTTTCGAACAGAGTCCAACGGCGGTAATCGACCTCGACGGCGTCGGTGAGCTCGCACAACACCGCCTCTAACCCATGATGATGGATGAACCGCATCATGTTTTCGACGCTGATGAAGGGGATGTAGGCGAGCGGAGAAGCGGCTGGCGGCATAGGATCCTCAAACTGGCTAGCGGAAGTTGATAGCTACGCAGTTCGAATTTTATAGAAAATGGCATATATGCAGCAAAATTGATCGATATTTTGTCGAATTGCCTCTATTGATTGCACAAATTGACAGACAGGAACGATACGCTGCCCGACAATTCAGTTAAGTTCATGCCCGACGCACTCGATCGGCAGATCATTGCGCATCTGCGGCAAGATGGACGCGCTTCGCTGTCGAAGATTGCAAGCGTGATGGGGGTGGCGCGCGGCACGGTGCAAAACCGCCTCGATCGCCTGCTCGAAACGGGAACCGTTCTGGGCTTTACCGTCCGCGTTCGCGAAGACCGCGACGACCTGAACGTTCGCGCCGTGATGATGGTCGAAGTCACGGGAAAATCGACGACGCAAGTTATTCGGCGGCTGCGCGGCTTCCCCGAAATCCGCGCGCTCCATACGACCAACGGCAACTGGGATTTGGTTGCCGAAATCTGCACCTCGAGCCTCGCCGACTTCGATCGTGTTCTTCGAGAAATTCGCACTATTGACGGAGTCGAGAACAGCGAAACCAGCCTGCTTCTCAGCTCGGTATAATGGCCGAAAGCGGCCATTCGGCTTTCTTGCCGGACGGATCGCAAGCAGACACGGCATGCTTGACCAGCAAGTCAAAACCGCACTCGCCAATTTTACGACTTCGTCAGACCTCAACGATAGGAGGGCAAGGGACGGCGCAGCATGAGTATTGGCAATGCCCCGAATTTCCGGGAAAACACTGATCGGACTGGGGATATTCGTCCTTTTCATCGCGCTGAGCACGACCGTGTGGGAATGCCACACTTATAGCGCACACAAGTTCACAACGCTGGCATTCCTCGAGACGGTCTGCCCGGCCGGCCGGCTTGCCCCCTATCCCGAAATTCCGCTTCATACGGGTCTTTTCAGCAAGCTGACTATGGTCTGGGCGCTGGGAAGCGCGACCCTCGTCGCAGGAATGTTCTTTCTCTGGCTTGAAAGTCCGGCGAGGCCGACCGGCCAAATCCAAGATTTCGGACGCAAGAACACCAATTCTGAAACCGCGAGCTTTCCCCCACCACATTATCCTGACCCGCGCACAGCACCCTCATGGGCCGAGGATTTCTCATTCGTTCCAATCAGCGGAATGCTCTACGAGGCGCGATGGGGACTACGCTTATTGACCAGCAACGGCCGCCTCGACGATTTCTTTCCTCAAATACATATCTGGCATGCGCCCGAATGGGCGGTCGGCACGCCCGGCGATCCCTTATCGGATGCTGATCTCGCCGCCTGGAAAGAGCGCCTTCAGGAGGAAAGCCGGGCGCGCGTGCGGAAGCGGCCCGAAAAAATCCACAGCCTGAATATCTCCGGACGAGCAACACGCCAACACTCCGTCCTGCGTTTCGAGATGCCGGAGCGTCTTAATGATCCGACGTGGCTGTTTTCATCGTTGGAGAAAGCCATGCCGACACTCGGCGGGCGCGCACCGGCGCTGATCATTTCCTCGATCCAGGCACTCGCAAGAAACGAAGGTGATTGGATCAATATGCTCGGCGCGATGCCTGGACGGCCGATCGTTCCGATCGACCGCCTCGAAATCACCATGCCGGCGGCGCTCGCCACGCATTTCCCAAACGATATCCTCGCCGATCTGGTCCAGATGGCCGATGGACCGTATTTGGTGGCGCAGGCGCCCTTATGACGACGCCGCGCGTCAGTTCGGGAGCACCGTTCGGAAGGAAGAAGCCTTCCGCGCTGCAAGACGCCGCAGACGATCCTTCGATCGCTAGGGCGCTTTCCGTCCGATCGGTCGATCCGGACGAGTTCAAAGCATTCGTTGTGGGAAGCCTTCGGCCCGACCGCCTGCTCGACAGCTTACGCGAGCAGCGAGCCCGTCGGCCAGACTATGGATATTGTAGCATCGTCTTCCGCCGGTTTTCCACCAAGGAGGCGACGGAGATCGGTCTCGACGACATCATTCGGCAAGCCAGCGCAGACGAGGATATTCGCGCCGCTATATTGGCGATAAGCGAATATGGATTTCAAGTAATGATTGACAGCTATGACGAGCCGAGCGGCAGAGACCTCCAGATCACCGTCAGGCAAAACGATAGAGCCGAGTTGGCAATGCGCATATCCGAACGTCTCGACTAGCGAATGAGCGATATATACACCTATCAGAGACGGGCTCTACAGCTGGCTATCCGAATATATGAGCATTGCTCCCGAGATCGGGGCGAGCCGCCCGTTTTGCACTCGGCAAACGACAATGGTTTTGCAGATCCCTGCGATGCTCTGGCACGTTTAGGCATTGCCCAACCATTTACGAAGCGAGAGCGATACCGTCCGTGGCGGCCCGGGGATAAGCATTATGAAGTGCATGTGCTTGCCTATTCGATGCGACATCGAGACGATCAGGATGCAGCGGAATAATGGTCTTCGAAATATGCCATGCTTCACAAGCTCTCATTTCCGGCAGTAATCCGCCCACAATTTAACTAGGCATAGGTCATTCTGGGCCGATCGATCAATTACTAAGCGAGCGGTGCGCTGCAACAGGCGTCGAAGTTGGGACTAAGACAAAATCGCGTTGTATATCTAGGACTTAGACGATGAGCGTCGAAGGCGATCACCTAAAGAGCACGATGCTCGACGTAGGAAACGTTTGATTCAAGCACTTTGACTCGATGCCTGTCATTTTGGTTTCATTTCTGCATCACGCGGGGTCCGCTGCCCTGTTCCCCGCGAAGAAACGGCGCTAAGTTACTGCACGCGAGGAGGGGACCTCATCATGCTTCGACAATGTTTTGCAGCGCTGTTTGTTAGCGCAGCCGCACTTATGTCGTCGCCAGCGATGGCAGATGACGTGGCGCCGAGCCCACGTGTTTCGAGCGCCGTCCTCGTACGCCAAGGTCCATCTACCGAGACTGCCATCCTCGCGCGGTTGCGTCCGGGCGAACACGCAACGCTCGTGGGCGAAATCAGCGGCTGGTACATCGTCGAGTTAGTTAATGGCACTCGCGGTTATGTCAGCAAGGCATGGACTGTCGTCCGCTCTGACGCAGGCACTGAGGTGCTCGCGCCGAGCGGCTACAAGGTACATGTAATCGATGTTGGCACCGGCTTGGCAGTGTTCGCCGAAGGTCCCGACTTCGCGCTGCTTTACGATGCCGGAAGCCAAGACGATCTCCACGATGGCGACGAGAACCGGGTCGTCGCCTATATCAAGGCGGCTCGCCCCGGCCTCTCCCGGATCGATCATCTGATCCTCAGCCATCCGCACAAGGATCATCTCCAGCTGATGCCCGGCGTCTTCGAACGATTTGAGATCGGCCACGTCTGGGATTCGGGACGTGTCAACAAGACCGATGGATACTGTCACTTCCTCAAAGCCGCGATGGCCGAACCGGGCGTCGAATATCATGACGCCATTGCCGCGAACACCTCACGAACCGTGACCTTCTCGGGCAGCGGATGCAACGGCACCGTGACCGTTCGCGAGAGCGCGATGATGGATGCCGCGCCCGTCAGGCTCGGGGCGGGCGCAAACATGAGCTTTCTCTACCGCGATCCTCTCAATCACCCGGACCCGAATGGCAACAGCGTCGTCGTTCGGCTCGATCTTGGCGCGCGGCGGATTCTGCTAGCCGGCGACGCCGAGGGAGGTGGCCGCGAGCTGCCCTCTGAGCTTCCCCAGCCGAGCAGCATCGAGGCTAAGCTCCTCGTCTGCTGTGCCGCCGACCTCAAGTCTGATGTTCTTGTTGTTGGCCATCATGGTAGCCTTACCTCCTCGCGTAGCGCCTTTCTCGACGTCGTCGGCGCGTCGATCTACGCCATCTCCTCGGGGCCATATCCATACAGACGCGTTCGTCTCCCCGATGCCGAAATCGTCGCTGAACTCGAACGCCGCGGGCAGGTGCTGCGCACCGACCGCGACGATCTTTACCGGATCGAGGACGAAGCCCGCTCATGCGAGCTCAACCCGCGCAAGATCGGCTCCGACGCGGACGAAGCGCCTGGGGGATGCAACAACATCCTCATTACCGTCGACCGAGATGGATCGGTCGGCGCGACTTACAATGATGCGGTCGATTGAGACCGAAACCGAGAGGAAAAGCGGCGATGGCTAAGGTTCCAACGGACGGCCGCACAAGCGCGGCGAAAGAACGCGAAGCTGTGCGATCCACCGTTCCAAAGGGGCGCAATCTCGTCGTGCTGTGCGATGGCACAGGAAACGAACTCGGCGGCGCGCTTTCCGACACAGAGAGCGACATCCGCATTTCCAACGTATTGAAGCTTTACCGCATTGCGGAGAAGGGGAAGCGACAGCTCGTCTATTATACCCCCGGGGTCGGTACGGTCGGGAGGGTCGATTTTCTCTATCGCATGAAGCAGAAGTTCCTCGGCGTCTTGGGTCTCGCAATGGGTTACGGACTCGATGACAATGTCCTCGGAGCCTACCGCTTTCTGGTTGAGAATTGGGAAGAAGGCGACCGCATCTATCTCTTTGGCTTCAGCCGGGGCGCATGGACCGCTCGCGTTTTGGCGGGCCTTGTCCATCTAATCGGGCTTGTTCGACCTTCGCAGCTCAACATGTGCGACAATGCGCTTGCGACCTACAAGCGCGCGGCGCGCGAGAAAAAAATGCCAATCGCATGGCATTTCGCGCGCGTGATCGGGGCACGCTTTCCTATCATTCACTTCGTCGGTGTCTGGGACACGGTGGCGTCGGTACTCGTTCCACGATCCGACCGGATGTGGATCCCCAGCCTCGAAACACTGCCGTATACGAGAAACAACCCGTCGGTTCGGATTTTTCGGCACGCCATGGCGATTGACGAACGTCGGCGCATGTTTCGCGTGGCAGAGTGGGAGCAACCGCAGCGGTTCGTCCCGGTCCGTTTCCGACCTGATGAGTCGGAGCCGCAGGACATCGCACAACGCTGGTTTCCGGGCGTCCACTCGGACATCGGCGGCGGCTATCCCGAGAAGGAAAGCGGGCTCTCGAAGATTCCTCTTATCTGGATGATCGACGAAGCCGAGAAGGCGGGCCTTCGGGTTACGGAAAGCAATCTGGCGAAATTCGCTCATGGCGCGCCGCCCGATAAGAATGAGCATCATTACTGCAAGCCCGACCCCGGCGGGAAGCTGCACAAGTCGATGGGCTTCGGCTGGATGCCGCTCGAGATCATTCCAAAACGCAACAAATATCGCCAATGGAAACGGTTTTCCCTGCTCGGCTTCTATATCCCGTGGGCCGAGCCGCGCCCCGTCTCGCCGACCCATACTGTCGACCCGAGCGCTTCGGAACGACAGGCCGAAGATCCCACCTATCGGCCAGCCAATCTCTAACAGCTATTGGCACCAAATGACTCATTAACTGAGCCGACCGGCATGCCGCCCGCAAACGTTCACGCAGGAAGCAAACAATATGGCTCTGATCCCCACGCGTCCGACCCCGATCGACACGAAACCCTATTTGAGTGTCTCGCTCGCGCGAAGCACGCGCATGATCGACGATGCGGCGCTACTGGGGCAACTTGTCGCCGAAGCTGAGGCATGGATCGAAGCGCGGGGCAAGCGCACCGGCGAAGAGTTGTTCCAGCCGGAAATTTCGGAAGGAGGCGCGGCGCTCCAGGCCCTCGCCTATCTTTTCAGCAAGCAGGCGGCATGGGCGAGCGAAGCCGCGTTCGCCGACACGACGCACGAATTGCTCGTCATCGCGGTCAAGGACACGAAAGTTGCCGTCTGCTGCACCGAAGCGGGGGTGCGCGACGGGCTCGTCAATAACCTCCCGGGGCTCGTTCGTTTTACGCGATCGGAAGTCGAACAGACATTCGTCGGCAAACAGGCCAAGGCGTTATGGCTGAAGGGCATCCATACACCGACCGCAGCCAAGGCCGATGCGAAGGCGCTGCTCGGCCGCTCGCTCGAGCTCGCGATCGACCCGCTCGGCGATCAGTCCTATTTCTACTCGGCGGTCAAGAGCCACATCCCCTTCGGCGGTGCTGAAAGCCTGATCGGCACCGCGCCGGGATCGGCGCGCGTCTGGATTGGCCGCAAGTCCTGGACGGATTTTGCCGTAGCGCTCAACAATATTTTCGACGCGCTGGCTGCGCCCGCTGGCGGCGCGCCGCACCGATGGCTCGATATCCTTGCGACCGAGAGCGGATCGATCGACGACGCCGGCGACCTATATGCGATCGCGATTGTCCCGCCCGAACTTCTCGGCGACGTCGATATCGACGCGGCCGACCGCGAAAAGGCGATCGCCTGGGCCTATGCCGCTACGTTCGACATTCTCGAAACAGACGATCCCCATCCAGTCGTGGCGGTGGCGCTTGACGGGACGGGGCTTGGCACGCTGCGCCTGGACTTCGGCAATCAAGCTAGCGCGATAAAAGCCGAAGCGACCTGGCTGGAGGAAGGTCCGGGCAGCGATGTCGACCGCGCCACCTGCAAGCAGATGCTGGAGGATACCCGTTACCTGCGCGCCTATTTCGAAGACGCCACCCTAGCCGAAGGCCGCCTCTTCAACCCTGCCTATCGCGACGAAAAGTTCGGATGGGAGTTCGCCGATTTTACGGGATATGCGGTGACCGACGAAAAGCCGGCGCGTTGGGGCAATCATTCGCTCGCCGCGCTGATCGCCGAAAAGAAGGAAAATGGCGACGATGATGATTCCCTCTTCGCCTATGTCGTCGAAAAGCTCTTTCCAAAGGGCTGGCTCGCAAGCGACGATGGCGCCATGGAGTTTGCCGATTTCGTCCACATTGATCCCGAGAGCCACCGCGTAACCCTGATCCACGCGAAGGGTTCGAACAAGGACAACCCGGGCCGCGGCGTGTCGGTCTCCAGCTATGAAGTCGTTGTCGGACAGGCGGTCAAGAATGTGCGCTACCTCGATCGCAACAACCTTGCCCAAATTCTCGAAAATGGCGTGAACAAGGCGATTGCCGGCGCCGTCTGGTTAGATGGTGCAAGGCAGGACGACCGGGCCGGGATCATTGCGATGGCCAATCAGCTGAAGCCGGACCATGAAAAGGTCGTGATGGTGCTACAGCCACAATTGACCAAGAGCGAACGTGACGCCTGCGACGGCGGTATTGGCGGTCCCCGCGGCGCGCGCATGCGCCAACTCCATACGCTCATGCTCGCCGCCGAGCTGTCCTGCCGCGCCGTTGGCGCGCGGCTCGTCAGCATAGGAAGCGAGTGACCCAGAACCTTACGAGTGCGGGAGCTTTGACGGACATCTTTACTGGAACTTGCCAACACTCACATGGAACGTTGGAGGCAAACGGCACGGAGACTGATCAACTATCGCGCGGCATCGTCAAAATCAGGCTCATCGAAGACGTTGATCGACACGGACCGCCATCCTTCAGGATAAGCACCAACTTGTTTCAGGAACTCAGCATCGGTCCCTTCGACGAAGGTGAGGATGAAACCAGCGACGGTCCCGTCGGACATTACGTTTTCATCGATATCCCACTCGTGCTCTCGCAGCTCATCAATGGTGGTGCCGATAGCCTCGGCGATCACCTCATCGCGGCGTAGTTCTTGCATCTCTTCAAGTTGGCGGCTGCTCATCGAATCAGACCTCGGAATGGTTGTCGGGGCCAACGAATATCAGAAATATTGGGAAGCGCGATGGCGCCCTTGCTTGTGCATCGAAGAACGCTTGACCCACGTTACGTTCTATGTTTGTTCTCACTTGTTGCGTTCCTTCGACTGCCTCGAGGCCACATTTATGACAAAAGCCATTCGAGTTGCCGTACCTGACATGCTTGACACCAAGTTATTTTCTTGGGAGCCCGAGAGTAGACAGTGTGCAGGGGGCAGTCTTTTCGATGCTAAGAGCAATCGATCTTTTCCGAGTACGATTCGTAATCTGTTTTCGGCTTGGGCAAAGGCGGTTCGCCGGATGATGAGTATCGCCTTCGAGACGCTTATAGACGATTCGCTATCGAAAATTACGGATGTCGCTCAGTTGAAGGCGCTCGTGAACAAGCGCGTGCTGAGCCTCGTGAACGACTTCGAGGATGGAAAATGGCTCAGCAGTCGATTCCAAAATTATCTTTGGGACAACATTGCTCAAACCGCCCTGTCTGAACGGGAACGATTGGCGTTGGCCGACCAGAGCCACTCCGCCTTGGTTGCGGCGGCTCAAAATCTCAGACTTACTGATAAGGACGAAGTTGGACAAGGTAGCGAAATCGCTGAGGTTTTTCTTTATGGTATAATGAAAAACCATTATAAAGCTTTGCCAGTTGTACCAAAAATATTTTACAAGCAGAATGTACAGGATAATGCGAAGGGCGCAGATAGCGTTCATATAGTGATTAGCGATGATGGAGAAGACTTCACTCTGTGGTTTGGAGAAGCAAAATTCTATAATTCTATTGCTGATGCGCGGTTGGATGCAGTCGTAAATTCAGTTTACGCGAGCTTGAACACAGGCAAACTGAAAAAAGAAAATGCGATCATTACCAACGTATCAGATCTTGATCAGCTGGTTCTTTCTGAAGCTCTTCGGACAAAGATTAAGGCCGCACTGAGTAGCCAAGTGTCGATCGATCACCTAAAGCCGAAGATCCACGTCCCGATCCTCATTATCCACCAATGCGCCGAGACGGCCAAATGTGCTAATCTTTCCGAGGAATACCGGAAGGCAATTTCCGCTCATCACAAGGAGAGGGCCGAGGCTTACTTCTCGAAGCAGATATCTGGATCGTCCAAGGTCCATAAATATGGCGACATCAAATTCCATCTGATCCTTTTTCCGGTCCCGGATAAGAAAGCGATTGTTGACGCCTTCTTGGGGACGGTCTCTTTCTACAAGGGGGCTGCGTAGATGGAGGTGTTTGCTACATGCTCCGAGGTCAATGACCTCATCGAGGGCGGCAATGACTTGGCCGCGCGCAATATGCTGATAAAGCTGTTGGGCGATCTGGATCGTAGCAAAACGCCATACCCCCAAGTCTTGAATCAGCTGGTTCGCTCAGCTGGGCTTTTCCCTTATCTGCAGCTTGAGAACGCCTCGTGGGACCAGAAATTCGTCCATGAGGCGTTCGCCGTCGATGTCGGCAACCGAACTGCCACATTGCATCGCGAACAAGCCACGGTTTTGTCAAAGCTTCTTGGCGGCAAGAGCATAGCCGTGAGCGCACCGACCAGCTTCGGAAAGAGCTTCATCATTGACGCGTTTATAGCAGCGAAGCGGCCGGATACGGTAGTGATCATTGTGCCCACAATAGCGCTGATGGATGAAACTCGCCGTCGCCTATACAAGAAATTCTCGCGCGATTACGGGATTATCACGGCGCCTGACGCTCCGCTCGAAGCGAGGAATATCTTGATATTTCCGCAAGAGCGAGCCTTCGGCTACATTAAGAAACTCAAAAAGATCGATCTTTTGGTCATCGATGAGTTCTACAAAGCGAGTATCGTTCATGACAAGGAGCGGGCGCCATCACTCATTAAGGCGATTATCCAGCTATCTCGTCGGTCTGAGCAGCGTTATTACCTAGCTCCAAATATTAAGAAGCTGGCAGACAACGTCTTCACGCGCGACATGGAGTTTTTGGAGCTTCTCGATTTTAATACCGTTTTCCTTGAGAAGCATGAGATTTATAAGGAAATTGGCGAGGATACGCATAAGAAATCGGAAGCACTCCTGTCAATAATTTCGCCGAGAAGCGAGAAATCTCTCGTCTATGCCGGAACATACGCAGAAATAAGAAAAATCGGTGATCTCATTGTGGCTCGAATGAGCAAGGTCGACCGAGTTCATACGAACCATTTTGCTCGGTGGCTTCGAGAGAATTATCAAGAGAACTGGGTATTGGCCGACCTCGTCGAGCGCGGCGTCGGCGTGCACAATGGGCGGATGCACAGGTGCCTCAGCCAGCTTCAGGTTGTGCTTTTCGAGAATGAGAAGGGCTTCGACAGCATCATTTCTACATCTTCAATTATCGAAGGTGTGAACACGTCGGCACAAAACGTCGTGATATGGAAGAGTAAGCTCGGGCAAACCAACCTTAAAGACTTCACATACAAGAACATTATTGGTCGAGGCGGCCGTATGTTCAAGCATTTCGTGGGTCATATCTATCTTTTGGACTCACCGCCAAAGGATGAGGATACGCAGCTTCAGATCGAGTTTCCGGACACGGTTCTTGGCGGCCTAGACGAAACCTACGATCGTGAGAGTTTGACCGAACGCCAGATCGAACGGATTATCGAGTATAAGCGCCAGATGTCCGATATTGTCGGAGCAGAAAATTTCGCGCGGATCAAAAGAGATAACTTGCTGCAGGACAGCGACGCGGATTTTTTGTTGCGGATCGCGGGTGATATGAAAGACAATCCTGAGGATTGGAAGGGCTTCGGTTACCTCAATTCGGACAATCCTTCTGACTGGGAACGAATGCTGTACAAAGTGATTGCTCTTAAGCCCTCGGGGTGGGATGCCCCTCATGGCCGAGTGGTTGCGGTGGTCAAGGCTCTGGCGGCAAGCTGGACCATCGACATGCCGACTATGTTAAAGCGGCTCTCTAGTAGCGGAATCGACATTGAGGGATTTTTCCAGTTAGAGAGGACGATCACGTTCAAGCTTTCGGCACTCTTGAGTGACATCAATGAGCTTCATAAGATGATCGTCAATCCGTCTGTCGATATTGGCGGTTTCATTGGCAAAGTAAGCCACGCTTTTCTTCCGCCTGCGGTCCATAACCTGGAAGAGTATGGTCTTCCGCGAATGATCTCGCGCAAGCTGCATCGAGCGCGCTACATGGACTTTTCATCGGCAGACCTCGACCTAAGGAGCGCGCTGCAAATTTTCCGTCGCAACGGGTTGGAAGCCGCGCTTAGGGTAGAAACCTTGACGCAGTTTGACCGTTACATTCTCAAATTCTTCTTTCATGGCATCACGCCAGATGAATTGGCTCCAACCGCTTCGTGATCATTCGGCGTCGATACAGGTAGCCCGACTTAGCAACTCGTATGCCCACATCGCGCGACGGCCGTTCTAGGCCGCGGCCGGTAGGTGGCACATACCCCTCCCCTGTCGTTAGACTACTAAGCATTAAGCCTGCGGCGACTGTCGGCTTTCAGATGACGCGCGAACAATCCGAATGGCGTAGATCAGGCGCAGAGCCGTCGCAGCCGGCGCTTGGTTTAGGATCGAAAGGCGATCACTTCGCGCCAGCACAACTGATTAGCACTCCGGCGGAAGACCGTGGGCAGTTGTTGTTGACGGTCCGGCAGCCGGGGCGTGTCGGCTGCCGCAGGACCGTCCGGTCCGCGTTCGGCCGGAGCCGGTGTGCCCGCGGGGCCGCGGAGAGACGCCCCACCCTGCCCGAATCCCATTCGGGCAGAGCGGGCCATCGCCCCGCTCAATTCGGCTGACGGCAAAACAAAAAAAGGCAGCCCCGAGGGGCCGCCAAGGATTGTGAATGAAGAGAGCTCCTCATTCGGGTCGCGTCGCGGCGCATATAGCAACGCCGCGACTGCGCCAGCAAATTTACCATGCCGTAACGTAAATCTGCGGGGGTGATGTATATCGGCAACAGCCAGCCGATACCGACGATGCGCCAACCTGCATCATTGCTAGCAAATCGGCCCGCACTATATCGCTCGCATGACCGATGAGCTGACCAACATTGTCCTGCGCGCGATCGAACGGGCGCCGCACTGGATCCGTCACGATCTGGAGTCCAAGGATTCGGTTGTTCGCGTTCAGGCCGAGGAATCGCTGGCCGTTATCATCGCGGAGGCGCTCCGCGCAGCTGAAGGCGAAGCGTCCTAGCCGCGCACGTCAGCGCGGATTGCAGTGTGCTTCGAGTTCGGAGATCCGCTCGGAACAAATCGCATGCACGGCACGGCCAAGTTCCTCGACACGCTCCGCCAGCCAGGCGAGCTCTTCTTCGAAGATGCGATAATGCTTCGATTATGCCGAGCGCGCAACTATGCCGAGCGGGCGCGGGACACCCGCGCTTTCCCGTAGCTTTGCGGTGATCGGCTCGGCATAGTTTTTAGCGTCCGATCTGGGGCAATCTGTGCTGA
>JAESGE010000094.1_pt1 | contig 94274 bp, 85 predicted proteins | sample 9269601 | NCBI WGS metagenome assembly JAESGE01 (sample SAMN14515569, study PRJNA621662) | algae metagenome | isolation source: Tolypothrix brevis GSE-NOS-MK-07-07A and co-occurring heterotrophs from wet... | place: USA: Grand Staircase Escalante National Monument, Utah | collected 2006-04-16
CTAGAGACGTTCCACCGCAACCCTAGAGACGTTCCACCGCAACCCTAGAGACGTTCCACCGCAACCCTAGAGACGTTCCACCGCAACCCTAGAGACGTTCCACCGCAACCCTAGAGACGTTCCACCGCAACCCTAGAGACGTTCCACCGGAACGTCTCTACAATATAATATGTGTGATTTTGCTTATCCCAATTGTTCAACTTCAGATTCAGACAAACCTGTTAACTGGGCTACCTTTTCTATCGCCATTCCTTGCTGTAATAAATTTACAGCTATCTGCCTGATTTGCGATCGCGCTTGTTCAGCACGTTGATGTTCTTGTTCAGCACGTTGATGTTCTTGTTCAGCACGTTGATGTTCTTGTTCGGCACGTTGATGTTCTAAGTCGGCTATTTCCTCAGCATTTGGCAGTAATTTTCCATCCATTGTTGCCCAGCGTAACCAAGTGGCATCAATACCTTTGTATATTCCTTGCCAGCGCACCAACGCTAAACCTAAGGATTGACTCACAAGCTGATTTTGGGCATTTGGTGCGATCGCTTCATATACTCCGCGATTGAGAAAAAACCCGGCACAATCATCAGCATTAAAAGGGTCAAACCAAAAATATTCAGAGACACGTAACAAATTTTGATAAATTAGCTTTTTCTCATTTTTATCTTGGGCAGCGGTGCTGTTAGATAATAATTCAATTACTACATCAGGTCCCTTTCCCTCTTCCCAGACAACCCAACAAAGACGTTCTTTTTTCGGTACTCCCAATACTACAAAAAAGTCGGGTCCTCGGAAATCTTGGTTCTTGACTTGTGCCAAGCTGTAATAGACAAACATATTGCCCCCAACATAGCCATCATCACGACTTGCTAACCAAATAAATAAAGTATCAATAAGCATGTCCATTTGGACTTTGTGCCGTTGAGTTTCCATTGGGATACCGTCGTCGCTTTTGAGTTCTGCTTGGGTTGGGGGCAGTGCCACGCTAGGTTCATCTAAGATAATTTTTGACATGGCTGTTGAGCTTGGCAGGTAAATTTCTGATTTTATATTAACGTCGTTGTACTATTCGCATGTAAGCCGCACCAATCAATAATCCGATGCCATGAACCCAATAAGCAAAGCTAGGTTGATTAATGCTGGTGGGAATGTTTAAACTACCGATGCCGTAAAAAAGTTGTTGGGCAAACCACCAAAATAGATAAAAAAATGCTGGTATTTCAACCGGGATATAGACAATCAATAGGGGTAAAACTGAGTAGATTTTCGCTTTGGGAAATTTTACCAGATATGCGCCTAAAACGGATGCGATCGCACCATTCGCCCCAATCAATGATACGCTCAAATTCGGTTCGGCGATAATTTGTATCAAAAGAGTGAATATCCCAGAAGCCAGGTAAAATCCTAGATAGCGTCTAGCTCCGAAAATGTTTTCTACAGTCTTCCCAAAAACCCACAAAAATAGTAAATTGCCTAATATTTGACTAAAACTGCCGTGCAGAAACATACTCAGTAGCAGTGAACTGGAGCGCAATACTACTACTATCCAAGCTGCTGGATTACCATTTAATGCTTGCGTAGCCGCCGCACTAATTTGTGCCGGAATCAAGCCCCAATTGTTGATAAAGGAGCCTAATTCCCCAGTCAGTTCTAATTTTAATTCCCATAAGAATAGAACTATGTTAATGCCAATCAACCAGGAATTAACAATCGGCTTTCTGCGCGTATAAATGTTATCACTAATAGGAATCATCTGATTTTGGATTTAAGATTTTGGATTTAAGATTAATATTTCTCTCCTTGTCTCCCCTCTCCCCATCCCTTCATCCGGTTTGCCTGTGGCAAGATTGGAATCAGATAGTATCTCGCTCGAACTTATGGCAAAGCAAATGCTGGGAAACACACTTGTTGGACGATACCAAATTATTAAACATTTGGGAGGTGGTGGATTTGGTGAAACTTTTGTTGCTTGTGATACTCAATTACCAGGTTTACCTCAATGTGTTGTCAAGAAACTGAAACCTCAGTCAAAAGACCCGGTATCTTTGCAAACAGCTAGACGTTTATTCGATACGGAAGCTCAAGTTCTCTATAAGTTGGGTACTCACGATCGCATTCCCCAACTTTTGGCTTACTTTGAGGAAAATGAAGAATTCTATCTCGTTCAAGAATTTATCGAAGGTCATGACCTTAGTCAAGAGTTAACATCAGAAAAAACTCTCAGTCAAGCAGAAGTTATTTCTCTTTTACAAGAAATATTAGAAATATTAGAGTTTGTCCATCAACAAAAGGTCATTCATCGCGATGTCAATCCACGAAATATACTCAGACGAAAGCTAGATAATAAGTTAATTTTAATCGACTTTGGAGCAGTTAAACAAATTACTACTCAAGTAATTAATCCGCAACTGAAAACCAAATCTACAGTTGCTATCGGAACTCCCGGATATATGCCTGGTGAACAAGCTCAAGGTAGTCCAAAATATAGTAGTGATATTTATGCTGTGGGGATAATTGCTATTCAAGCACTCACAGGTTTATCACCTGACCAAATTGAAAAAGATGTAGAAACAAATGAAATTATCTGGCAAAATCATATTTCGGCAATGCCAGATTTAGCAAATTTTATTGATAAAATGGTGCGTTATGATTTTCGACAACGGTATGCTTCGGCAACTTTAGCATTACAAACACTCAAAGATTTAGATAAGCCACAATCTAAAACAGTTACATTAAGTTTCTCTCCGATTAAAAATCAAATCAACAAAGTAAAGCAAAAACAAAAAAATATATTATTTAAATCTTTAATCGGGTTAAGTTTAATTGGGATAAGTATTGCAGGTTCTCTAGCGATTGTTCATAAAATTAACTCTAGAAATGCCATCGAGTTGTATAATCAAGCAAATACGCTTTATGATTTACAGCGCTATCAAGATGCTTTATCTGTCTATGAAAAAGCAGTTGATATTAAACCAAAATATGCTCAAGGATGGAATGGGCAAGGAAAAGCGCTGTATGAATTAAAGCAATATAAAGAAGCTTTGGCAGCATACGATAAGGCAATTCAAATTAAACCTGATTATTTAGAAGCTTGGAGTGGACGAGGTTTTGTTTTGGATAAGTTGCAGCGTTATACTGAAGCGATCGCTTCTTTTGATAAAGCTTTACAATTAGAAAACAATCACTCAGATCTTTGGAATGCTAAAGGTGAAGCTTTAAGTAATTTAAGACAATATGACAATGCTATTAAAGCTTATGATAAAGCAATTGAATTCAAATCAGATTATTATGAAGCTTGGTATCATAAAGGATTTGCCTTGCAGAATTTAAAACGATATGAAGAGGCAATTACTGCATTCGACAAAGCTGTAGAATTAAAACCAGATTATTGGCTAGCTTGGTATAATCGCGGCAATGCGTTAGTTAATTTACAACGCTATCAAGACGCATTTACAGCTTACGATAAAGCTGTGCAATCTAAAGATAATTATTACCAAGCTTGGTTGTCGAGAGGTAATATGCTGACTAACTTGCAACGGTATCCAGAAGCAATTGAATCTTTCAATCAAGTGATTAAATACAATCGCAACAGCTATCAAGCATGGCTTAATCGCGGTTGGGCAATGCATAAAATGCAACGTTATAATGATGCTGTTATATCTTATAATAAAGCGATAGAAATTAAACGCAACGATTATCAAGCTTGGTACAATCTGGGAAATTCGCTATTTAATTTAAAGAAATACCAAGAAGCGATCGCATCTTATAATAAAGCAATTCGTTACAAAGCAGATTCTTATGAAACTTGGTATAGTCGAGGCAATGCATTATATAGTTTGAAACGATATCAAGAAGCGATCGCTTCATATGAACAAGCGATAAAATTTAAGGCAGATTATAAGGAAGCTATTGATGCTCGTAATGTAACTCAAGGTTTGTTGGAAGCGGAAAAATCTAAACTTCCCCTTATTCCTAATTTTTAATCATAAATATAGGTTATCCATAACCTTTATAAGACGTAGCAGTGCTACGTCTCTACATTCGTAGTAGGCACGAAGCGTGCCTAAAATAAGCGAAGACAGCGCTTACTACGTGTTTATGTTTTTCATGTGACAGTTGCGCTCATTCCTGATCCTTTTTGAATTTCTTCGTGGAGATTTTCCCGCTCTCCCCCTCCCCCACTCCTCTTCGATGGTTAGCAGCTTGTAATAAGAGAGATTCGGCAAAAGCGATCGCTTCATTTGCTGATTTCCCACCGGCTAGCTGTGCGAGTTCATCGCGACGGGTGGTATTATTATCTAGGCTGGTAACGCGGACAACTGTACGCACTTCGTTATTATCATTATTATTGATAGTTTGCTTATCTACGCGGAAATGACAATCTGCCATTGCTGCTACTAAAGGTTGGTGGGTAACACACAATACTTGTTGATGTTGACTGAGTTGATGTAATTTTTCGCCGATCGCTTGTGCTACTCTACCAGAAACACCAACATCAATTTCATCAAATACCATTGTTCCTGCACTATCAGCTAAAGAAAAACAAGATTTCAGCGCTAATAAAAAACGACTCATTTCTCCACCAGAAGCGATTTGTGTTAAAGGTTGCAGCGGTTCTCCCGGATTCGGACTAAACATAAAAGTAATTTTGTCCGCTCCGACTGCCGTGGGAGTAGTCAACACAATCTCAACTTTAAATTTGACCTTTTCCATCGCTAAAGGTTTGAGTTCATTTAACAATCGTGATTCTAAAGCTGCCGCTGCTGTGCGACGTAAATTAGTTAATTGCCCAGAAACTTGAGTCAGCTTTTCTAAACAAACTTTTTCTTGGTGTTCCAAACTTTCAATAGATTGTTCGCTGTCGTTCAGTTCAGCTAATTCTGATTGGATGCGCTGATAGTAAGCGATCGCTTCAGTCAATGTCGGTCCATATTTGCGGCAAATTTGCTTCAACTCGCGAATTCGCTCTTCCACTTCTTCCAATCGTTGCGGATCTGCTTCCAAAGCTTCACCATAAGCGTTAATTTGTCGCGCTACTTCTACCACCGCTGTTTGAGCATCTCTCACCAAATCTAACAGCGATTGTAACTGCGAATCATATTCTACCATATCATTTAATACCACTTCGCTATCTGCGAGTAAGTCGCCGACAGTTAAAGCTTCGTTATCGTTTTGGTACAACGCTTGATAAACTTTGTAGCTCATTTGTTGCAGTTCAACTACATGATTCAAGCGCTGATGTTCTTGTTCTAATTGTTCTAATTCATCAGGTTCACAAAGATTTGCGGTTCCCAATTCTTGAACTTGATAAGTTAGTAAATCGAATTGTTGTAAACGTTCTCGTTCGGAAGTGCGGCGTTTTTCTAATGCTAAATGCGCGATTTGGTAAGCTGTAAAAGCGGTTGTCACAACTTGACGCTGTTGCATCAACTTTTCCCCACCGTAAAGATCCAACCAGTCACGCACTTGAGCAGATTGTCCTACTTGTACAGTTTGACCTTGAGCGGTAATTTCCACCAAGCGATCGCGTAAACCGGTCATTAATTGTCGATTTACCAAAACTCCATTCACACGCGATCGACTGCGGATATTTCCTGATGTCGCGGTGATTTCTCGGCTAATAACTACAGAGTTATCATCTATTGAATCAATTTCTTGTTCGCTCAACCAAGCTGTGAAGGCAGAATTAGAGGCAAAAGTAGCTTCTACCATCGCTCGACTTGTACCAGTGCGAATTAGCCTACTAGAGACTTTACCACCTAAAGCTGCATCAATTGCATCCAGGATAATCGACTTTCCTGCGCCAGTTTCACCTGTTAACACATTTAATCCAGCGCCGAATTCTAATTCTAATTGGTCAACTAGGGCAAAATTTTCTATTCTCAGATAGAGTAGCATGAAACCAATTTCTCCGTTAAGGCAGACGCCGGATTTTCTAAATTAAGGGAAACTTGTATCAAGAGGGGGAAAGGGGAAAGGGTAAGAAAAATATAATACATCTATTTAAATAACTCTTTATTTCCATACCTTTCCCCTTTCCCCCCTCTTCAAACCCCACCTACTTAGTTTAATTTGACTTTGATGTGAATTTACAAGACTCACCTGTAATAAATTGTTACAATACTTAACGTGGATGTATCGACGCACTGGCTAACTTCATGAATGCTAAGACAATTTCCCCAACTGACCGACCGATTGATGTTGAAGTGGTTTCTATTGATGGAGCGCTAGTTCCTGTGGTGACACCAAGCGTACCTCACATAGCGATCGCACCAGAACAAAAAGCCGAATTGCGTTACGACCCCATCGCCCTCGCAGCGTATTATAAAAAACGACCCCTGCAAGTTTTGCAGCGTATTTTCAAGGTTTTAGCACCGAGTTTATCCTTTGCTTTTGGCTTGTGGTTCGACAGCAAACGGGGAGTTGTCGTCAAAAATGACCAGCGTCGTGCGAGTCAGTTACGAGAATTGCTCACAGGATTAGGACCCGCTTACATTAAAATTGGGCAAGCTTTATCTACCAGACCAGATTTAGTTCCCCCTGTATACTTAGAAGAATTAACTCGGCTACAAGACCAGTTACCGGCTTTTCCCAATGAAATTGCCTATCAATTCATTGAAGAGGAATTAGGAGCGCTTCCAGAAGATATTTACTCAGAACTTTCCCCCGAACCAATTGCCGCAGCTTCTTTGGGACAAGTTTACAAAGGTAAGTTGAAAAGTACAGGTGAGGAAGTCGCTGTTAAAGTCCAACGTCCCGACTTACGCGAAGGTATAACAATTGACTTGTATATTTTACGTCGTCTTGCGGGGAGGGCGCAGAGAATCTTTAAAAGGGTGCGAAGTGATCTTGTAGGGATTCTAGATGAATTAGGCGATCGCATTTTTGAAGAGATGGACTACATCCACGAAGGACAAAATGCGGAGCGATTTTTTCAGTTATACGGTCAAATGAAAGACGTTTATGTACCGAATATTTACTGGGAATATACAAACCGTCGCGTTTTGACGATGGAGTGGATTAACGGCACGAAATTAACTAATACAGCCGAAATTAGCGCCCAAGGCATCGATGCGCGTTATCTAATTGAAGTTGGTGTGCAGTGTTCTTTGCGACAATTATTAGAGCATGGATTTTTTCACGCTGACCCCCACCCAGGTAACTTGTTAGCCACACCCGATGGTAAACTAGCTTATCTTGACTTTGGGATGATGAGCGAAATTCAACCGCTCCAAAGATATGGTTTAATTGAAGCGATCGTTCACGTTGTCAACCGCGATTTTGAAGGTTTAGCCAAAGATTACGTCAAGTTAGATTTCTTATCACCAGAAACCGACTTAAACCCTATTATTCCCGCTTTTGCTAGAGTATTTGCCAATGCTGAAGGTGCTAGCGTTGCTGACCTCAACATCAAAAGCATCACCGATGAATTATCAGCTTTGATGTATGAGTTTCCCTTCCGCGTTCCACCTTATTACGCTTTAATTATCCGTTCATTGGTAACATTAGAAGGCATTGCAATTTTTATTGACCCGAACTTCAAAGTTCTCAGCGAAGCTTATCCTTACGTTTCCAAACGCTTGTTAACCGACCCAGCACCGCAATTAAGAGCATCTTTGCAAGATTTGCTGTTTAAAGAAGGCACATTCCGCTGGAACCGTTTAGAAAATCTGTTGAAAAATGCCCGTAACAATCAAGATTATGACTTGAATGTGGTTTTGAATCAAGCATTGGAGTTTCTATCTTCCGATAGAGGCGCTTTTATTCGCAATCGGGTAGTGGATGAAGCTGTGAAAGGAGTCGATGCTTTAAGTAAAAACGCTTTGCATAATTTCACATATTTGCTGCGAGAAAGAGTAGGTTTAACAGCAATTAACGAAACTCCCTCAGCATCAGCTGAACAGCAACAAACCTTAGAGCATATCAAACGTATTTTTAATATTCTCCAAGAAACCCGTGGCTTTGATGCAAAACAGCTTATTCCCCAACTTTCACAATTAATAGTAAATCCAGGTGTACAGCGTTTGGGTCAGCAAGTTACCAGTCTCTTAGTCCAAAAAGCCATAGCCAGACTTATTCGGGAATTTTTAGCCCCTGAACAAGTTGCTGTGAATCCCACTCAACCAAAATTACCTGCTTAATCTGTAGTCAGCGCTTCAGCGCTGTTCATCCACAGCAGATTGCGTTGTGATTAAATACACGTAGAGACGTTCCGGTGGAACGTCTCAGAGCGGGTTTTGGGTTTTACGCAGTACCTCATTTAACTGAAGTTTGCTGTAACTACATTCACCTTAAAAATAGACCCTCAGGCTAGAAGCCTGGGGCTATACAAACAAGGAACACCTGCGTGGGCTTAAGATCAAAAAAATATACTTTTGCAAGAAGTGTAATGGATGATAACACACGCTTACAGATGATTTTAGCTGATTCGCCTGTTGGTATTGTACTGAGTGCGATCGCTCAAACCAATCTTCCCAATTGGTGGTTAGCAGGTGGTGCGGTGCGAAATACTGTTTGGCGTTATATTTTCGGCGAAGAATGTAAGTTAGTTATTAACGACTTTGATATTGCCTTCTTTGATGAACTAGGAAATCGTTCTCAAGAATTAGCAGCAAAAGCAGCTTTGACAAATCAATTTCCTGAGTACAAATTTGATGTGAAAAATCAAGCTAGTTTCGCTCGTTGGCGTAATGGTCGTCAAACCTTTAACAGCACAGAAAATGGCATTACGAATTGGCTCCACACCGCCACTGCTGTAGGCGTGAAGCTAGATGCAGAGGAAAAATGGCAATTTTTCACCCCCTACGGTTTAGATGACCTATTTGCCGGTATTATTCGCCCGACACCAACGCATATTGATAATCCAGATGCTGAACAAAAAGCATCCGGGTTTCTGCAAAAGTGTCCTTGCTTGCGTTTGGCTATTTAAAAGTTAAGCGATCGCACTGTTGTAAATATGAAGTGCGTTTTACAAGGTTGCTGTTGGCATCGCTTTGAGATTTGGTGAGAAAATAAGGACTAAAGATTCATTAATGGAGCTAAAAGACTCATTAATGGAGTTCAAAGCCTCATTAATGGAGCTAAAAGACTCATTAATGGAGCTAAAAGACTCATTAATGGAGTTCAAAGACTCATTAACGGAGTTCAAAGACTCATTAATGGAGTTCAAAGACTCATTAATGGAGTTCAAAGACTCATTAATGGAGTTCAAAGACTCATTAATGGAGTTCAAAGACTCATTAATGGAGTTCAAAGACTCATTAATGAGGTTTCTCAAAGAGGGAACTCATCTAAATATAGTTCAGTTGCTTCGCGCAAAGAGTGCGATCGCTTCATAAGATCGTCTCTCCCTGACGCTTCAGTTCCCACCTCACAGACATTCAGCCACATAAACATCTTCCTACTGTAAGCTAAAGATTTTCAATAAACTCCTCAACTGAAACTCCAGCTTGATTCAGAATACTTTTAAGCGTCCCAACAGCTACAGTTTTGCGATGGAGTGGCACAACACAACCGATTTCAATCACTTTCTGTTCTTCTGCTTCCTCTACCAGTTGCTTCTTCAAAATCACATGACTGCCACGTTGTCTTACCTGAACAAAGCCTAAATGTTCAAGAACACGAATCACTTCAGAGGCTTTAATTCTGGGTAGCTTAGGCACTAGTCACCTCAAATGTAGTCAACAACCGACGAGGTGCGGTTTCCGAAAGCGGGAACTCATCTAAATATAGTTCAGTTGCTTCACGCAAATTGGCGATCGCTTCTTCTATGGTTTCTCCCTGACTAGCAGTTCCTACCTCTGGACATTCAGCTACGTAAACATCTTCTTCCCAGTGGAGAATTGCTGTAAAGGTTTGAGTTTTTTTGTCTTGAGCCTGTTTTAATGAACTCATGTGCGTATTGAAAGTAACTTTGGGTTAATTATTTGGTCAATTTCGTCGGGCAAGGTTCTTGAACTTAGCAAATTGCGGGTCAAATAAAAGCTTAATTGTTCCTGTGGGTCCGTTACGGTGTTTAGCTAGAATAACTTCTGCGATACCTCGGTCAGGAGTATCTGGCGTATAATATTCATCTCGGTAAAGCATAATAACTAAATCAGCATCTTCCTCAATAGAACCCGACTCTTTCAAGTCTGACATCATTGGTCGTTTATTAGTTCGAGATTCAACACTTCGATTAAGTTGTGATAAGACAATTACAGGAACATTAAGTTCTTTCGCTAGTCCCTTTAGGGAACGTGTAATTTTTGCTAACTCTCGCGCACGATTTTCATCATTGTCACCTGCTAATAACTGTAAGTAGTCAATCACAATTAATCCCAGCACACCTTGGTGTTCGATCATTACTTGGCGAGCTTTAGAGCGGATTTCACTAACACTAAGATTTGGGCGATCGTCAATATAAATTGGAATATCGTAAAGCTTTGCTATGGCAGATGATAGGGGTTCCCATTGAGTCTGACTAATACGACCTGAGCGCAAGTATCCACTTTCTATTCCTGCTTCTGCTGACAATAAACGTTCAACAACTTGTTCCTTTGACATCTCTAAACTAAAGAAGCAAACTGGTAGTTTGTAATTATTAGCGATATTGTAAGCAATACCCAAGCAGAGAGAGGATTTACCCATTGACGGGCGTCCAGCCACAATAATTAAATCAGAGCGCTGAAATCCGGTAGTCATTGCATCCAAGTCATAAAATCCACAAGGAATTCCAGGTAAACTTATTCCTTGATGTCTTTCTTCTATGTTTTGAACAGTTTGGATTAAAATATCTCCTATATGAACAAGTTGAGTTGTATTACTTTTATTAGCGATTATCTGAACCACTGCCTGTATAACATCTATTAAGATGTTCCAAATTCTGTCCCTCTCCACGAGTGAAGAGGGAATAAGATAATACAGTTAAACCACCGCTGCTGTAGCTTTCAATTCAAAAATCTTCTCAATCACATCTTCTACCACCTTATCGGGTGTAGAAGCACCAGAGGTAATTCCCACAACAATTTCATTATCTGGCAACCAGTTTTCTGTTATTTCCAACTTACCATTTAATAGTCGATGCTCAATGGCATTTCCTGATTTAATTCGCTCTACACAATCGACATGATAAGAAGGAATTTTCTGCTCTACGGCAATTTGTTGTAATTGAGCAGTATTCGATGAATTAAATCCACCAATTACCACCATCAAATCTAGCTTGTGTTCAACTAAACCCAACATCGCGTCTTGCCGTTCTTGGGTAGCATCACAAATAGTATTAAAGCTTTGAAAATGCTGATTTAAATCAACTGGACCATACTTTTTCAACATGGTATGTTCAAACAGTTTCCCAAGTTGCTCAGTTTCGCCTTTGAGCATGGTTGTTTGGTTAGCGATACCAACTCTTTCTAAATCTTGGTCTGGGTCAAATCCGGCGCTAATTGCTTTGCTAAATTTGGCGAGAAATTCTTCACGGTTTCCACCATTAAGAATGTAGTCAGCAACGTATTCAGCTTCCTGCATATTCAATACAATCAAATATTTCCCAGCAAAGGAACTAGTAGCAATGGTTTCTTCGTGCTTATATTTGCCGTGAATAATTGAGGTGTAATCGCCTTTTTTATGCTTTTCAACTGTGTTCCAAACTTTCGATACCCAAGGACAAGTAGTATCAACAATTTTGCAGCCTTTATCGTTAAGTATCTGCATTTCTTGAACACTTGCGCCAAAAGCTGGTAGTATAACTACATCACCTGTATCCACCACAGAAAAGTCTTTTTGTTCAGCTTCAAGGGGGATAAATCCTACTTCCATTTCCAGCATTCGCTGATTTACAGAAGGATTGTGAATAATTTCATTAGTAATCCAAATTCTTTCTGTGGGGAAATGCTTGCGGGTTTCATATGCCATTGCCACAGCACGTTCCACACCCCAACAAAAGCCAAAAGCTTGGGCTAGTTGAATGGTTGTGTTACCGCGTTTTAGGGTGTAATTATTATCGCGAATTTGTTGAATTAAATTGCTTTGATATTCAGATTCTAACTGGGTAGCGACTTCGGCTTTATGACCAAACCCCTTGCGATGATAGTTTTCTGAATGTTGGAGCGATCGCTTAAAAGCTTTTGTATCCATTGTTTTTTCTTTAGAGACTCCTCTGTCTTATTGTAGGAGCGCACAGTCAATTCCCGATCTTCAACCTTCCTTTCTAATCCACTTCCCAACTGTGACTGGTAGCATAGTGGCAAAATTGCTCTACAATCTTTGAATTTTGCTGGCGTCGCCATTTGATGCCGATTGTCCGCTGAAAGTCTAAATCTACAACAGGAAGATAGACGATGCCCGTTAGCCCACGCCAGCGGGGCATTATACTGATTCCTAAAGCTGCTTTGATCCACGAGATTACCCATTCCTCATGGCTGGCACGATACACCACTTTGGGGTGAATATTGGCAGCATCCAGAATCTCACATTCTCGCTGGGCAAATTCGCAATTGATGCGATCGATAAATGGTTGACCATCCAGTTCTGCCAAGCGAACGGAGGTACGTTGGGCAAAGGGATGGGTGTGTGGTACTGCTAACAACAGAGGTTGGCAAAACAGAACTGTTGAGGCTTGCGGTTCCTCGCGATCGCCCAAAACTGTTAACGTGACATCAATTTCCCCTAGCTCCAACCAGTCCCGCAGTTTCTCTTGTGTACCGTCCCGCAGTTCAATCGTCACATTGGGGTGATCTTGCTGAAACGTACTGACTAAATCTGCTAATTCTGCCACTCGCATAGTGGTGAGCGCACCGAGTCTTAAGATTGGCTGGTCGTGAAACTCCTTGAGTTCATGCATCGCTGCCTGGTACTGACCCATGATGATCGTCGCTTTTCGGTGGAACGATCGCCCAGCGGTCGTTAAAACCGTGCGTCGTCCACCTCGCTCAAACAGGGCAACTCCTAATTCTTGCTCCAACTTCTTAATGCTTGTGGAAAGGGAAGGTTGGGATAGATACAATCGCTCGGCTGCTCGTGAAAAGTTGCCTGTCTCAGCGATCGTCAGGAAGTATCGTACCTGAGATAAATCCATACTATTGATACCTTTTATAGCTTCTATCGCCAAAATAGTCTTGCTTAATAGCTTAACCTCCCCCAACATAAAGGCATGGGCGAGGGCATAAGAAACACCAATGAATCCCTCACTCAACACAGTTATTCAATTGCAGATAACAAAAATGGCTATTCAATCGGAAAGAACGACCTCACCTAAACTGATCATGGGCAACCCGGCACCCAGTCTTGAGGTGAAAACGCTGGATGGTGGTGTTTGGAACTTGGCAGAACAGCCTACCAACAAATACACCATGATTGTATTTTACCGGGGTCTTCATTGCCCCATTTGCCAAGAGTATATTCTACAAGTGGAACACAAACTGGATGCCTTCAAAGAACTAGGCGTTGAAGTCATTGCCATCAGCGGAGATCAGTTGGAACAAGCACAGCAATTCAAAGCCACCACAAATATCGAACATCTGATGATCGGCTATGGTTTAACCCTGGATGATATGCATCGTTGGGGACTCTATATCAGCAAGGGGCACTTTGAGAGTGAACCAGCGATCTTCAGTGAGCCAGCAACCTTCATTATCAAGCCCGATGGTCGCCTCTATTACGCCAATATTGGGACTCATCCCTTTGCACGTCCCGATTTGGATTTACTCTTGCGGGGATTAGATTATATCATCCACAAGAACTACCCCTTCCGGGGAACTGAGTGGGATTGACACTCTCAGGGCTGAAGCCACTGAGATTCTTAAGACCTCACAATCTTAATATCCTGATTACTCAGGTTCCCAGACTCAGCACGTTTGCACAATCAAATGCGTGCTGATACCTTCTGGGCGTTTAGCTGTTTAACAGCAAGTTCCGGGGAGTCCCCCCGTACTCAGAAACAAACCTCTATCTCTAATAGTCTTTGCAGCACCAATGTCAGCGTGTTCGTGATATCCGCATTCTGTACAAATGAACTTCTCACCATCACGATTGGAATTATCAATATGCCCACAATTCCTGCATTCTTGACTTGAGTGTTTAGGGTTAATTTTAATTACAACCTTTCCTTGCTTTACAGCGAGATACTCAATCTTCAAAATTAACTCACCCCAGCTTGCATCAGAGATAGCGCGGTTTAAACCTTTCTTTCTCGATTGTCCATTTTTCAGAAACCTACCCGTATTCTCATCAACTTTAATCTTGCAGCGCTTCAACATCCCAGCAATATTTAAATCTTCTAATGCAATAGCATCAACTTTCCTAGATACTATTGCGAACTGGTGCGGTTAGTTTTTTGGTCATTTTGCGCTGATTCTTAATAATGTCCCCTTGTCTCCCTTATCCAGTTCAATCTGAGTGTACATTAGCAAAGCGGAACGCCAGACAAGATAGCCTTGGGGACTTAAGTGTAAGCCATCGGTAGAAAATTCGGGACGAAGATTACCTTGCTTGTTGGTAAATAAGGGATGCAAATTGAGATATTTCACATTTGCTTTTGTAGCTCTATCTTGCAGTTGCTGATTCAATGAGCGAATGCGACTGTTAGGAATAGCCAAGAGTTTGTCTCGTCTTTCCCAAGTTGCTTCTTCTCCTCCATGTGGCAAAATCGACTGAACCACAATTTGCGCTTTTGGATGCACCTTTCTCAAGTAAGTGATAATTTGTTGCTGATTGTTTAAAATTGTCTCATCCCTTGCACCCCGGATGAGGTCATTAATGCCAATCATCACAAAAATCGTCTTTGGCTGAGTGCGGTCAAATAAATCTAATCTTTTCAATAGTCCATCGCTAGTTTCTCCAGAAATTCCCTGATTTAGCCAATTTCTGTCTTCAGGTAAGAATTCTGTAGGAAACCACAATGAGAGAGAATCCCCCGCAAGGATACTTAAATTCTGGTGAGGTTTATCGGCAGCTGATTTAGCTTCTTTTTTGAGGATATCTACCCACTGCGGATAACTGAATTTATGTCGAACTCCTAATTCAGGTGTAATTCTAGCAGGTGTAGTTTGGGGTTGACTGTTGTGCTTGACTGGTGTCGCAGTATGTGCATACCAAAAAAAAGCGGTCAAACCCTGCTGTCGTAAAATTAGCAAAGCGATCGCTAACATTAGTATGCCGTTAATTACCAAGGAGAAAAATGCCCAGGTAGGAAAAATTTTTGCTGGAGTTGACACGTTGGCAAAGGTAAAAGTTAAAAGTAAAAAGGTAAATGTAAGAAGAAAAATTTTTTACCTTTTAGTTCTACCTTTTACCTTGGAGCAAAGCAACTATTAGGTGATAGTAGGTTTACCCCGGTGTGGTATTTCTCCTAGATTACCTACTTCGGAAAATCCCCCCTGATCAGCCTCTTTAGCGAATCCGTTGTAAGCTTCCATACCATGTTCGGCAATATCTAAACCTTCAAACTCTTCTTCGGGAGTTACTCTGATACCTAAAGTAGCTTTTAGCGCCAGCCAGAAGATGCTGCTCACAAGAACAGTCATACCGCCCACCGAGACAATACCGACTAATTGCGGAATCAATGTGCCCAAAGCACCACCAAAGAATAACCCGTGGGGTCCCACTGGCTTACCTGCCAAGTCAACCATCCAAGGATATCCACCAGGACCAACAGCGAATAAACCTACTGCCAGAGTTCCCCAAATGCCACAAACTAGGTGAACTGAGGTTGCTCCCACAGGGTCGTCAATGCGGAGTTTGTCAAAGAAGGTGACAGAGAAAACTACCAAGACTCCGGCAATCAAGCCAATGATGAAAGAACTACCAACACTGACGTAAGCACAAGATGCTGTAATTCCCACCAAGCCAGCTAAAATACCATTAATAATCATTGAAAGGTCTGGCTTACCCAAATACAGCCAAGCTGTAGCTGTGGCAGCAATCCCACCGACAGCACCCGCCATGTTGGTGGTTAAGGCAATGTGGGTAATTGCACCAGGATCGGCAGCCATCACTGAACCTGGGTTGAAACCAAACCAGCCCAACCACAAAATCAAGCAGCCCAAGGTGGCAATGCTCATATTGTGACCGGGAATGGCATTAACTTGCCCATTTTCATATCTACCAATGCGTGGTCCGAGAAATGCTGCTCCCATCAAAGCTGCCCACCCACCAACTGAGTGAATGACTGTAGAACCGGCAAAATCCCAGAAGCCCATGTCTGCTAACCAACCAGCACCCCAAATCCAGTGTCCGGTAATGGGGTAGGCAATGCCTACGAGTAAGAGGCTAAAGATTAAGAAGTCAATAAACTTAATCCTTTCGGCAACTGCCCCAGAAACAATTGTGGCGGCTGTGCCGGCGAATACTAGCTGAAATAAGAACTTCGCAGCTAGAGGTACACCAGTCCAATTTAGGGCGCTGAAGATGCCTTTATAAGCTTCTCCTGTGGCGGGGCTGTTATCGGCTCCTCCTAAGAAAAACCCATTCACTCCGATGAAGTCGTTGCCATCGCCAAACATCAAGGCAAAACCGATCGCCCAAAATGCTACTGTCGATAGGGCAAACACGATCAAGTTTTTGGAAAGAACGTTGACTGCGTTTTTTTGGCGACAGAACCCGGTTTCTAACATACAAAAACCAGCGTTCATGAAGAACACCAAAAAAGCAGCGATCGCTACCCATAATGTATCAAGGGCAACTTTCAAGTCCGCTGTGGTTGGTCCTGCTGATGGAGTTTGGGCAACCGCTGCACAACCCCACCCCAACACAATCAAACAAGCGATCGGTAGGCAAGCTTGCCAACTCGGAGATAGTCGTTTTATCGCTAAATTAAATCTCTTGACAATTGCGTTCGATTGTGTTGTGTATCCTTGATGTCTACTGCTAGCTTTCGATTTCTTTTTTTGTGTAACTTTTAACATCATGCCTTTTAATATCCCTAACTGAAAAAATACCTTAAGCAACAAAGCGCTAACACCAAAAGCGAAACAAGTGGTTTTTGATATTTGTCATTCGGGCAAGCTGGTTGTTGAAACTTGTTTATTTTCATCACTGGCAATTGATTGTGTGAAAATCAAAAAGCCAAGTAACTACAGTAGTAATCAAGAAACTGCTGCTATCTCTGTATATTTTACGGAGATTATCAATAAAATATTATGTATTTTGTCAAACAGTCAAGCATCCTTCATAAGACAAATTGGTAAGTGTGAAAACCCAGTAGCTTTAGCTCTGGGAGGAAAGACGATTCAGGCGCAAAGTCTGCCGGATAGAAGTTTCTATCCGGCGAGCTTTGCAGTTTTAACTGCCGTCAATCTCCAACTGTTGAAACATAAATGTTTTACTGCAAAATGTGTAACTGGATAAAGTTTAGTTAACCAATTTACAATTCGTAATTTCCATTGCCAACGTGCTTTAGTAGATGGAGGTATACCACCTAAGAATCGGTTTTTACGATTAGCACGACACGGGGTTTTTCTATAACGTCTGGCACGTCTGGCATTAGTACTCTTATCTTCCGCATCTTTTACCCAATCTACAGCATGTGTTTGAACGTTTATATAAGTATGCGAACTCGATTTAACTGTAAAACCTTCACGTTTAGAACCCGGATCAATACCTACGCAAACCGGTTGAAAATTTCTAGCAGAAGGATCAATATTTAAACGAACACACCACACACCTTTTTTATAGAATGGGGTAGCTTTACGAGATTTAACCCAACTAATTGCTCTAGATTTTTTAGTTGGCATTAATGGTTGATTGTTTAAATCGAATACAGGGACGTATTGCATTTTTTAGCGATAAGCTACTAATTTACATCCCTTCGCCACTGATTATCCGAGGGACTAAACGTTAGGGAGGCGCGTTTTAGTGTCGTTTGCTCTGCCACGAGCTAGATAATTCAGTTTGCTTGTTTGCGTAGGCTAGAAACTGTTTTAGTCTTGCTTGAATCGACTGGCTCGACTCTTACAAGCCCCGTGACTTTAGTCCGGGGTCAGTGACTGACTCTTTAATGATTATTCGCTCACAGGCGATTTTTTTTAACTTGTCAACTTAGGGATTGGAGATTAGTTACTAATTAATCGCAATAATTCCCAATATTCTATTACAGAAACCTTTGCTAAAAAGTTTCAAGTTAAAGGATAAAATACTAACAACTTATCGTTTTAGCTTTTTATTTCTCCAATTAACCCCCCAACAGAGAGTTGCAAAAGTTCAGTGTTGTTTTTTGTTCAAAAGTTTGGTGAATCCAGTAACAAAGTTCATTGATTTTCTATTAAGCCAAATAGTAATTCTGTAGTGTTAACTACAATTTTTTGGTATTTGCCGCTGCCAGCAATTACCGAAACTGCCAAATCAGGTAATTATCCGTTATGGTGTCAGCATTTCCGGACATTGGTAGAGAAAAGTCAACAATTTATGAAATTTAAATAACATAAGTTAATTTTTTTTACGAAAAGATCGGATGGTATTTTTATTAATTAGGAACCTTGTTGTTTTTCATACACTGCATAAAAATGCAATTTTCACAAAAGTATAATTATTGACTTAATAACTTGTGGTTATTACATTTGCTGCAAATATTGCTCAAAGCCTATTTGCTCTAACTTGGCTTGCTTTGCCATTACCGATTCACAGAGATTTTGGCGATATTTTTGGACTTTTTCGAGTAATTCAGGTTGCTGGGTGGCGAGAATTTGAACTGCCAAAAGACCGGCATTTGTCGCATTACCTATTGCCACGGTGGCAACGGGGATACCCGCAGGCATCTGTACAATAGAGTACAGTGAATCAAGCCCTTGTAAGTAACGGCTGGGGACGGGAACACCGATAACCGGAAGTGGAGTTAAAGATGCAACCATTCCGGGAAGATGAGCAGCACCGCCAGCACCGGCGATAATCACTTTAATACCGCGTTGGTGTGCAAATTGTGCGTATTCAACCATACGTTCTGGGGTACGATGGGCGCTAATAATGGCAACTTCGGTTTGAATGCCAAATTCTTCACAAATAGCGATCGCACCCTCCATAATGGGTAAATCGGAATCGCTACCCATAATAATACTGATAAGGGAAGTCATAGGATTTTGGATTTTGGATTGATGAACAAAGCAACACCCATAAATATTATCAACGCTAGAGTGCCAGGATACAAAGATTTACAGATGCTCTTTGTTCGTGAGGGTATAATTGATCGAATTATACCAATGGGTACAGTTTTCAAAGCGATCGCACCTCCTGACTTGGAATTGTTGGATCTTTGTGGTGATTGGATTTCCTTGGGAGGTGTCGATTTACAGATTAACGGTGCTATGGGGTTGGCATTTCCGGAATTAAAAGCTGAAAATTCCGACTTTCTCCAGAAAATCTGTGAATATCTCTATAATGTGGGTGTAGATGGATTTTTACCGACGCTGGTGACAACTTCGGTGGATAATATTAAGCGATCGCTTGCTGTCATTGCTGATTTTATTTCTCATCAAAAAGTCGGTTCGCAAATTCTCGGTGTCCATCTAGAGGGACCATTTTTAAATTATCAAAAGCGGGGCGCACATCCAGCCGAATATCTGTTACCTTTGACAATTGAAGAAGTAAAGCGAGTTTTGGGTGATTATGCCCAGATTATCAAAGTTATCACCCTCGCACCAGAGTTAGATCCTACTGGTGAAGTCATTCCTTACTTGCGTTCAAAGGGTATTACCGTTAGTTTAGGACATTCTCAAGCCACCGTCGCCCAAGCGCAACACGCCTTTAAATTGGGTGCAACGATGGTGACTCATGCTTTTAACGCTATGCCACCATTACATCATCGCGAACCGGGATTATTAGGCGCAGCAGTTATTGATCCTGATGTTATGTGTGGTTTTATTGCGGATGGTGAACATGTTTCGCCAATTATGCTAAAAATTCTACTACGCGCCAGTTCTCAAAAAGGACTTTTTTTAGTAAGTGATGCTTTATCGCCTCTGGGACTTCCTGATGGGGTATATCCTTGGGATACTCGGCAAATTGAAGTTAAAAACGGCACAGCAAGATTGCCAGATGGAACTTTATCGGGGACGACTTTACCTTTATTGGTGGGAGTACAGAATTTGGTAAAATGGGGTTGTGATGTAGAAACTGCAATAATTCTCGCAACCGAAGCACCAAGAAAAGCAATTGGATTACCAGGAATTTCCCTAAATCAACCCGCCAATTTATTACGCTGGCATTGGGATGAAGCGACAAAAGAACTCACTTGGCAGCGACTATAGCGTTTACTAAGCAACTGAGTTAAAGCGATTACCTCACCCCGATAAAGCTGTGCTTTATCTCCCTCCTTAATAAAAAGAGGGGTGAGGTTGTGAAAGGTACTGCATAGTGTCAACTTAAGCTAAAAATGGCTATGCAATTGAGCGTCTTTCTCAACCACAAATGCCTGTAGTCTCCCATCAATCGTTTAGCTAGAAATATTTTACAAAATCCAAATAATCAGACTGTGTAAAGGTGTCCAGTCGTAAAATTTCCGATTCAATTCTGCTTACATAAAAAGTATGACCCAAACAACAACTACTGAATATAAACATATTTTAGTTGATGAATACAATGTTCCTTTCATTAAAGGAACATCGATGAAAGTTGTGGAATTAATTACTTCTATTCATGCTTATGGTTGGAGTCCAGAAGAATTACATTTTCAATATCCACATTTGAGCATGAGCCAGATTTATTCTGCTTTAGCTTATTATTGGGAACATAAAGAAGAAGTTGATGCTGATATGCAGCAACGTTTTGAGTATGCGGAAAGATTACGTTTAGAAGCCGGAGAATCTCCATTAGCAAAAAGACTCCGTGCAGAAGGATTAATTAAATGAGTGTTGCTCTTTATATTGATGAGAATGTGCATCGAGGAATTGCAGATGGATTACGGATTCGGGGTGTAGATGTATTAACAGTACAAGAAGATGGACGGACTAGCTTTCCCGATCCTCTTGTACTTGACCGTGCGACAGAACTTGAGCGTGTTTTGTTTTCTCAAGATGAAGATTTTCTTGCTGAAGCTAACCGTCGTCAAGACAAACAAATAAATTTTGCTGGTGTTATTTATGCTCATAAACTCAGAGTTACTGTTGGCGATTGTGTTCGTGATTTAGAAATTATTGCTAAAATAGCTTATCTTGAAGAATTAAGTAATCGTGTTCAATACTTACCTTTGTAAGACTTGTGGAGAACATGAGATGAAAACTGAAAGTACAGATAAAGTAGAATCCTTCTATATTGCTATAATTCTCTATAAATCATCCTCAGATAAACCTGATTATCAACCAATACTGTTCAGTTAAGCCCGATAGTCCGAGTTTAGAGACGCGACCGGTCGCGTCTTTACATGGGGAAATCAATACCAAAAATCCTTATATGCTCGACATTTTCGGAATTATGAGGCTTACCAGTCATTTGAGCCATAGGGTTGCTATTAGTGATATTTTTAAGCATTGAGAACCCATCAAAAGTCAACATGAACGCAACCGACGATAAAACGATTGTTAAAGATTATTTCAATTCCACAGGCTTCGATCGCTGGAGACGTATTTATGGTGATGGCGAAGTCAACAAAGTTCAGCTAGATATCCGCAACGGACATCAGCAAACCGTGGAGACAGTCCTTAGCTGGTTAAAAGCTGATAACAATTTAGCGGAAATATCAATCTGTGATGCTGGATGTGGTGTGGGTAGTCTTAGCATCCCCCTAGCGGCAGATAATGCGAAAGTTTATGCCAGCGATATTTCTGATAAAATGGTGGGTGAAGCTAAGGATAGAGCTTTAGAAACTTTAGGACAAAAAGAAAATCCGACTTTCGTCGTCCAAGACTTAGAAGCCTTGAGTGGTGGTTATCATACCGTCATTTGCCTGGATGTTCTCATCCACTATCCCCAAGAAAAAGCAGACGAGATGATTTCTCATCTATCTTCTTTAGCACAGTCGCGGATAATTCTCAGCTTTGCGCCAAAAACCTGTGCTTTGAGTATACTGAAAAAAATCGGCAGTTTTTTCCCAGGACCGAGTAAAGCAACTCGTGCTTACTTGCATCGTGAAGCTGATGTGGTGAAAATACTAGAAAAAAACGGTTTTAGTGTGGAAAGACAGTCAATGACTCGAACTCGCTTTTACTTTTCGCGAATACTGGAAGCTACGCGTAAGTGAGGTTAAAATTGCGGCAAGATAACTCTTATATTTTGCCGCAATTATGAAATTCCTCACCAAATTAACTGCCGGGTTCTTGCTTATGAGCGGATTTATATGTTTGATGGTCAGTGCTTCTGCCTTATCGGAGTTACCAGATAAAGACCAGAATACCTTAGAACAGGAAGACGCGACAGATACTTTTTTTGGAGGGATAGCCTTAGGTGTACCATTAGTAGCAGGGGGAGGATACATACTTTGGGGGTTGCGTAGAAAAAATGAAAAATTGTTACGCGATCGCCTAGATTTTACTTTTTATCAAATGCTTAAAGCCGATAATGGGAGAATTACCGTCTTACAGTTAGCGATGGAAGCACAACTATCTGGGGAACAAGCTAAACAATATCTCGATCAAAAAGCTAAAGAATTCAACGCTACTTTTGAAGCTAGTGATCAAGGCAACATTAGTTACCTGTTTCATATTTAAAATCCGATTTCCTATGGCTTTTTAAAGCCATAGGAAACTTCTCCCAAACTCCTCAAAGCTACTGTGCTATGTTTGAAAACAGAATCATCTGCTGATGGCATAACCAAGTATTAACATGACAAAAGTCGAAGCAACTCAGGCACAAGAAAAGTTTTCAGAACTTCTCGCTCTTGTGGAAGAAGGACAGGAACGTATTGTCATTGAATCAGAAGGACAGGTTATTGCAGCAGTTATCAGCTATGCGGATTTAAAGCGTTTGGAAGCATTGGAAAATGCAACAGATGTGGCAGATTTTCGACGAGCAGTAACTGAAAGTAACGCTGAGTCTTATTCAGTAGAAGAAGTGATTGCTGACTACAACAAACTTCATAAGACTGATTTTACAGTAGAAAATATTTTGAATGACTGAATCCCAGCCGCTTGCTCTACGTGTTACCAAATCTGCTCGTAAAGATTTAATAGATTTGCAGCCAAAATTTTTTAAGCAGGTGATGACTAAAATTTTGCTGCTACCAGAAAATCCTAGACCTCAAGATTATAAGCAACTCAAAGGATATTCAGGTGTTTATCGAGTCGATAGTGGCGAGTATCGCATTCTTTACACAATTTCAGAAGATACAATCGAAGTCTTTCGAGTAGGCAAGCGTAACGATGACGAGGTGTATGAAAATCTTTAACGTGATACGGTAGTACAAAGACTTAGTGGAACATCTAGGCAAGTGAGGCTAGAATCACAAACAAAGTTCATTTTTTGAAGTGGAACAACTATGAAGACAGCAGGAAAATTAGCTTCTGGATGGCTGCTTACACTCGGATTTATGTTTATGACGCTATCAGTTTCAGCGCTATTTGACAAAATAGCTATAGAGAACGCATCTCGGCGATTACCTGTAGAGTTTGATCGAGAATTTGACGCTCCAAATGTTACCTATCCTGATAATAATACTATTGTAGGCGGTTTAATTTTTGGCGTTCCTAGTTTAGTAGTGGGTGGATGGCTAGCATTTGGATTGTACCGTGAAAGTCAACAAGAGAAAAAAATGATTAATCAACAGGTGAGCGATCGCTTGCAATCTCTTTTTTATCGAATGCTGACTGAACAGAATGGACGTGTCACCGTTTTAAGCTTTGCAATGCAGTCACAGCTGCCAGCTGCGGTTGCCAGAGAATATTTAGATGAAAAAGCCCAGGAATTTCATGCTAACTTTAAAGTAAGCGACGATGGGGCAGTCTCCTATCATTTTGATGTTTAAACCTTAAACAGAGCGAAAATGGGATAACTCCATGACGCAAATTTTTTTGAGTATAGGTGCTATTTTCGGCGGTTTGTCGGTTGCGGGTGGTGCGTTTGCTTCTCATGCATTGCGGGAGAAAATAAGCGAGCGATCGCTCGAAATTTTTGAAACCGCCGCTCGTTACCAAATGTACCACGCTCTGGCATTATTGTTAGTAGCACTATTATTGAGCATCTACCAACAATCTCCGCCACCAACTTTGTTAGCAAGTGGGTGGCTGTTCATTATTGGCATTGCTTTATTCTCAGGTAGCTTATATGCTCTTTCGTTAACAAATGTAAAAATATTAGGAGCGATCGCACCACTCGGAGGTGCAGCTTTGATTGCCGGTTGGGGTGCTTTGGCTTTTGCCGCTTGGAGTTTAAAGTATTAAATACAGCACCCTATCGCCTTAATTGAATACACGTAGAGACGTAGCACTGCTACGTCTCTACAAAGTTTTGGGATTTATATATGTACTTCATTTACCTGAAATCTGCTTTAGTTGGGAGTTAGGATTAAGAACTGCTAACTCTCAATCCTATCAGTAAGTCATTCAAATCAGATTTAAAATTAGTTCTTCGTAGTCAGCGCTTCAGCGCTGAAGCAGTGGCTACGAAACTCATAAAATTTATTTAATAACCCACATTCCGCTTTACAATATATCTTCGTTGGGCACTTCAAGAAAGTATCTAAACAAAAAAAATGTTAAGTTATGTAAAGGGTTAGTAAGTAATTTCAGGACTAAACTAATCCAATATTCATTCACATAGCTCAATTAAAGCAAATACCTTAATTATGTGCCGATTACTTGGCTACCTTGGTTCACCTGTTTTTCTCGAACATCTATTATACAAACCAGAACACTCGCTGATAGTCCAGAGTTACCAACCGCGTGAAATGATTTCAGGGGTAGTCAACGCTGATGGCTTCGGTGTTGGCTGGTATCATCTTGAAAAAGATACCGAACCTTTTACTTACAAAAATACGTTACCGATCTGGAACGATATTAATTTACCAAATCTGTGCCGTTACGTTGAGTCAAAATCCGTACTGGCTTATGTTCGGAGTGCAACACAAGGTCAAGCATTAGATTTTGCTAATTGTCAACCGTTCAACTATAACAATTTGCTATTTATTCATAATGGCAGAATTGAGAATTTCCGAAAAACATTATATAGAAAAATTCGCAGCATTTTAACACCTGAATATTACGAACTAATCAATGGAAGTACTGATTCTGAGCATATTTTTGCCCTACTGCTTTCTTTGTGGCAAGACAATCAACACCTAAGTTTAGAATCTGCTTTATGCAAAACATTATTAACGCTTTTAGATTTAGCTCAATATTATGAAGCAGATGTTTCAGTAAATGTGATAATTAGCGATGGACATCGGCTGATTGCTTCGCGCTTTGCTGCAAGCTCACCACCTCCGTCTCTTTACTGGTTGCGGGACGATCCGATTTTCCCCAACTCGGTAATTATTGCATCTGAACCGCTATTCGCTGGTAATTGGACTGCTTTACCAGAAAATAGCATTATGACTGTGGAAGAAGACTGTGATATCCAAATTAAGAAAATCTGATTTACAACAAGCAATTTTGCTTGCTTTCGATCAATGTCGAAGAAACACTCTGGCTTTGTTCGAGGATATGGACGAAGCCACATTTCGCTGTCAAATTCATCCCGATTTTAGCCCTGTGGGGTGGCACTTGGGACATATTGCCTACACTGAGTCTTTATGGCTACTAGAACGTAGTGCAGGTAATTCTTGTTTATTTCCGCAATACCGCAAATTTTTTGCAGCTGATGGTTTGCCCAAATCACAGCGAGTCCAATTACCAAAGCTGGAGGAAATTTACTATTACTTGGACACAGTTAGAAAACAAGTCTTAGATTACCTAGAAGTAGCTGATTTGAATCAGCAAGAACCTCTTTGGCGCTTTTTGCTTCAGCACGAAAGCCAACACTGTGAAACGATCGCTTTTTTGTTGGAATTAGCAAAGAGTCAAGAGTCAATAGTCAATGGTCAAGAGTCAAGAGTCAATGGTCAAGAGTCAATAGTCAATGGTCAAGAGTCAATAGTCAAGAGTCAAGAGTCAATAGTCAAGAGTCAAGAGTCAATAGTCAATGGTCAAGAGTCAATAGTCAAGAGTCAAGAGTCAATAGTCAATGGTCAAGAGTCAATAGTCAATGGTCATCCTCACTCTTCTGACTCTTTCATCGAAATCCCGGCAGGTGAGTTTGAAATGGGTAGCAATTCCATTGATGCTCTTGATAACGAGCGACCCATACATCAAGTATATTTGGACACTTATCATATTGATCGTTATCCTGTGACTTGCGAGCAGTATCGCGCATTTATGGAAGCGGGAGGCTACGAAAATCCGCGCTGGTGGTCTAAAGCTGGCTGGGAATGGTTGCAAATAGAGCATGTATTGGAACCGCTTTATTGGCACGATGTAATATCTGCGGATAATCACCCAGTTTGTGGTGTTAGTTGGTACGAGGCAGAAGCTTATTGCCAATTTGTTGGTAAGCGACTACCCACAGAAGCCGAGTGGGAAAAAGCAGTTAGTTGGGATGCAGACATGAATTGTCGCCGCATCTATCCTTGGGGTGATAAAGAACCAACACCGCAACATTGTAATTGCGTTGATTTAACATCTCCACAAAAAAATCGCTTCATCAACACAACCCCAGTAGATGCTTATCCAGAAGGGCAAAGTGCCTATGGTTTGTATGATGCTTTGGGTAACGTCTGGGAATGGACTGCATCCTGGTTTGATGGCTACGATGGTTTCCAGATGTATCCTTATGTGGGTTACTCACAAGTTTATTTTGACGAGGAACACCGAGTTTTAAAAGGTGGTAGTTCGGCAACTACTCCTTTCGCACTGCGTTCTAGCTTTCGCAACTGGTATCATCCCAGTGTGCGTCAGATTTTTGCGGGTTTTCGATGCGTTTGGGTCCCAATTTCGGCTAATTTCAGGTAAAAGCCACATCAAATAACATGATGCTTGTGTGAGCTAGCTCAGGCATCATGTTATTTGATGTACCTTTATGTTTTACAATTTTTATTTGGGGTTTGCACATCAGAATGCAACCTATCATAACAAGTCATCGGAGGTTCAATGTCAAAATCTAAAGCTCTCGGCACTAAGGTTACTTCCCAAAATACGATTGAAAAACGCTTAGAAATACAGCGTTTGCTAGAACCAACTTTGGTTGTTTCCTCTAGTGCTGGAAGTGATGTAGTTAAGGGATTAACTCAAACACAAAAATCCCTACCCCCTCGTTACTTCTACGACGATCGCGGATCTGATTTATTTGAGCAAATCTGCGAATTACCAGAATATTACGTTACGCGAACAGAAACGGCAATTTTACTTCATTGTGCTGAGGAAATTGCCAAAATTACAGGTGATTGTGAATTGCTAGAACTTGGCAGTGGTAGCTCAACCAAAACCCGTATTATCTTAGATGCGTACAAGCATTTAGGCTATCCTTTGCGTTATCTGCCGGTTGACGTGAGTGCAGGGATGTTAGAAACTAGTGCCAAGCAGCTATTGGCAGATTATCCTACATTGGAAGTTCATGCGATCGCCGGAACTTATGAAATGGCTTTAGCGCAACTTTTACCAAAGCAATTACCCAGTCGGATGATTTGTTTTATCGGTAGTACGTTGGGTAATCTCAATCCTCAAGAGTGTGATGTGTTTTTATCGGAAATTAAAGATGCTCTGCAAGTGGGAGAGTATTTTTTATTGGGGGTAGACTTGCAAAAGCCAAAACACATCTTAGAAGCAGCTTATGATGATAGCCAAGGTGTGACGGCAGCGTTTAATCTGAATATGTTGGATCATTTAAATCGGCGATTTGAGGGCAATTTTGATACGACACAATTTGAACACTTGGCATTTTATAACGAAACTGAAAATCAGATTGAGATGCATTTGAAAAGTCTGTGTGAGCAAACTGTGGAATTACGCGCTTTAAATCTAACTGTGAAGTTTGAAAAGAATGAAACAATTTTCACAGAAACTTCTCGTAAATTCGACATCAACACCATTAAAGAGCAACTTGCAGGAAAAGGTTTGATACCGCTTCATGTGTGGAACGATGCAAATCAGTGGTTTGGTTTGTTACTTTGCTGCAAGCATAGATAACATTTCAAGAGAGTAGAGACGTTACATGTAACGTCTCTATGAGATAGCATTAGACATCTCCAGAAAAGACATAGAGACGTAGCATTGCTACGTCTCTACAAGGGTTCTGGATGACGCATATTTAATTTCTGGAGATGTCTAATTAAGACGCAATCGACCTTGAATATCAGCGTTATGAAAATCAGCAAAAACTCTTAGTTTATCCATAGTTATAAAGCCTCTAATTTGACTTCGCTGGGTTGTAAATTGTGGGAGTCAGCAGATTGCTACAGCATATTTCACTCCTTAGGAGGTACATACATAAAACCCAAAACCCTGTAAAGACGTTCCGCCGGAACGTCTCTACGTGTATTCAATAAAAACGCAATCTGCTGTAATATATGGTTAATGCTTCACTTTTGCTGTTCGCTTTTTACTTTGTGGATTCTCCGCAAGACTAGCTCTTGATTCTAGTTTAAATTCTGGAATATCGTAAAGTTGATCGTCTTCGAGGTTGTATTGTTCGCAAACCAGACTCAAGCGATCGCTCGAACTCATGACAGCATTGATAGAATGAGTCAAATCGCCTTGAAAAAATAGCAAAGTGTTTGATTGAGGAGCAATCTGCCCAATTTTACGTTTGCGCGATCGCAATACAAGTTCCCCCCCCACTATATCCGCAGGTACGACAACATAAAGAACACTAACAACTGCCGGCGGTTCGATAGTTTTACAATAAGAACGCAGTGAGCGATCAATATGCGGATCTACACGAGAACCTGATTTTAACAAGAGGGGATTGAGGTAAAAAGCATTACACTCTGGTTGCAGTGCTAAGTCTAAATAAGACTTGAAGTAGGGAAAACGTTGCTCAACTGTTGTCAGATGCGATCGCCTAAAAACTAGCGAAAATCCTTTTGTGCCCACAAAGTCACGATTGAGGTTGTTGACTGTAAAATAGGGACATCCGAAAATCTGTCCTTGCAACTCACTCAGATATTGTTGAGAAAAAGCGTGGGGAAGTTGGTGATAGTAAGTCAAGATTGAGGGAAGAATAAAGGATACAGTATACAGGCGATCGCTTTTATTTTAGGCGAAAAATTGACACAAAAATCCCCAACTCCAGAAACTTATGAAAGACTTTCAATAATTAACTGATTTGTAGTAGTTAGCATTCCGCGCATACCAGAAGCTAGTATAGTTATGCCAGTATGAGGATTATCAGGGGAGAATCACTATTCCTACTTCAGCACAACTATTGACTTGCTTTATCTTAAGTTACTGGGCAACAAAAATGTATTTGCCTGTTTATATCATTCGTATAGATGAACGAACTGGTGAAGTATTTTTCTTGGCTGGAGAAGAGACAGCAATCTTGATAAATCGTAATGGACTTTGGAGGCTATTATGACAAAACCAAATTTTGAGGCAATGACTCGGAAAGATTTACTCGCTTATATGCTTGAACATCGAGAGGATAATGAAGCATTTTACGCGTACATGGACAAAGTAAATGCTGAACCTGCTTCCGAGTTTTATCCAGCACCACAATCAATTGAGGATCTAAAACATTTTCCTCAATTGTTAGAAAAATTTCGTCGAGAGCGAGAAAAAGAAGTGTAATATTATATTCGACAAATCACACATACTGTAGAGACGTTCCGACGGAACGTCTTTACGACGATTGGAATGTTTTTGTTAATGTTAATTAAACGGACATGACATAAGTAGTTACAGCAGATTTGAGGTAAATGAAGTACATATATAAAACCCTCTCCTTGTAGAGACGTAGTACTGCTACGTCTCTCAATACGGTTCGGTTAAGGCAAGAGACGCGATAAATCGCCGTCTCTACAAAGGACTTATTATTGTAAAGACGGCGATTTATCGCGTCTTTGTGATCTATAATTTTCATCAAAAAATCTTATCCGAACCGTATTGCTACGTCTCTTGTATTCGATGAAAGCGGAATCTGCTGTAGTTTTGAACTCACCCCAGCCCTAAAGGGACGCGGATTCATGCGATTCAAAATTGGTGCCAAACAACATTTTTAACAATATTATGACACTTATTTTGCACATCACGAAGCGCGAAGAATGGGAAAAAGCGAAACTTGCAGGATTTTATCGCGGTGATACTCTAGATTCGGAGGGTTTTATTCACTGTTCGACATTGACACAAGTTATCAAAGTGGCAAATTTTCGTTTTAGAAATGAAAGGGATTTGGTAATTCTTTGCATTGACTCTGAAAATGTTGAAGCGGAAATTCGTTATGAGGGGGTTGAGGATTTCTTTCCTCACGTTTATGGGGTTTTGAATGTTGATGCTGTGTTGAAGGTTATTGAGTTTGTGTGTGGTAAGGATGGTTTTTTTGAGTTGCCGCAAGAGGTTGTAGATTTAGTATAACGAACCACGAAGGAGGAGAGATGGAGAAGGGGTTTGATGTGGATTTGATGGCTTTGTTGATGGATTTGCGATTGCCCGATGAGTATCGGGATGGGGTGGTGGCAAATTTTGAGAGAATTAAGGCGACAGCGAAAATTGTCAATTCGTTTGAGTTGCCGGATGATGTTGAAGCTGCACCAATTTTTGAACCATGAATGATGCTTTATCGATAGGAAATGCTGTACGCGATCGCTTTATCAGTGCGGTGGATGTTGCTGAAGCTACTTTACAACGAATTGCCGCACGGGATCATGATTTAAATTGTTTTACCGCTGTGACTGCTGAATCTGCAATGCAAGATGCTGCACGCATAGATGAGGAAATAGCGCAAGGTAATTATCCGGGAATGCTTGCGGGGGTTCCCTTTGCGGTGAAAAATCTTTTTGATGTCGCTGGTTTAACAACTTTGGCAGGATCGAAAATTAATGCGGAAAATCCCCCAGCAATTCAAGATGCAACTGCGGTAGCAAGGTTGAAACAAGCGGGTGCCGTTCTTGTCGGTACTTTAAATATGGATGAGTATGCTTACGGATTTGTGACGGAAAATTCTCATTATGGTGCTACTCACAATCCCCATGATTTAAGTCGGGTAGCTGGTGGTTCTTCTGGTGGTTCTGCTGCTGCGGTTGCTGCGGGGTTGGTTCCGCTAACGTTGGGTTCTGATACTAATGGTTCAATTCGGGTTCCTGCGGCTTTTTGTGGTATTTTTGGTTTTAAACCGACTTATGGTAGGTTGTCTCGTGGTGGTGTAGCTTTATTTTCTAACAGTTTTGACCATATTGGACATTTTGCTACTTCGGTGCGGGATATTGCAACGGTGTTTGATGTGCTTCAAGGTGAAGACGATCGCGATCCAATTTGTACAAAGCGTCCCCCTGTAGAAACGTTACATGTAACGTCTCTGCAAAATATTGACAATTTGCGAATTGCCATCGCTGATGATTATTTTGTGAAAGGGGCAAATCCAGAAGCTTTGGCAGCAGTTGAAAAAGTTGCTCGTGCTTTGGATATCAGAGATTATATCACAATACCAGAAGCACATCGCGCTCGTGCAGCAGCGTTTGTAATTACCGCTTGCGAGGGTGCAAATCTGCATTTGGAAAAATTGCGATCGCGTCCCCAAGATTTCGATCCAGCAACACGCGATCGCTTTCTTGCTGGTGCTTTAATTCCCAGTAGTTGGTACATCCAAGCGCAACGCTTTAGAAGATGGTATCGCGATCGCGTCCGCGAAATCTTCCAAAAGGTAGATGTAATTATTGCCCCAACTACTCCCTGTTCAGCACCATTAATTGGTGAAGAAACAATGATTTTGGATGGTGAAGAAATTCTTGTCCGTCCCCATTTAGGATTATATACGCAACCATTATCTTTCATCGGCTTACCCGTTTTATCAGTACCAATTCAACAGGAAAATGGCTTACCATTGGGAGTGCAATTAATAGCCGCACCTTACAACGAAGCGTTAATTTTACAAGTTGCATCTGTGCTGGAAGCAAAGGGTATTGTTAGTGCTAAAATAGTTTAATTTTAAACGCAAAGTAGCGCGGAGGTTAGCGCAAAGGTTCGCAGAGGTTTTAATTGTTATACTCAAACAGCCAAAAAAGCTGGAGGATAAACAACTTTACCCTGATATTTTTCTTGATAATTTTGCAATATTTTAACCATGAAGACATCCTCTGTAACTGGAAAAGGAGAGGTAATTTTATAATTAATCGAAGGCTGAAAACCAAAGCGCTTATAAAAGTGCGGATGACCTAATACAATAACTAAAACTTCTTTAATAGCGTCTGCTTTTTCCAATCCAGCTTGTACGAGTGCGCTACCAATTCCTTGTCTTTGAAACTGTGGAATAACTGCCAGAGGTGCTAAACTGAGTACCTGTAAAATTTCTTCACCAATTAAATCAATATAACTAAAAAGAATATGACCAACTATAATATTATCAACCTCTGCAACCAGAGAAAGTTCAGGAATATAGCCTTGAGAATCACGAATTTCCGAAATCAGCTTTGCCTCATTTTCTTGCCCAAAAGCTAATATATTAACCTCAGCTATTGCAGCATAATCTGATAAACTTTCAGAACGTATATCCATAACTTCTTCTTTGCGCCTCTGCGTGATATTGTTGATATGAAAAGCTACGACTGGATTGTAATTGGCAGTGGAATCACTGGTGCTGCACTTTCCTACGAGTTGAGAAAAAAAGGCTTCTCAGTACTATTGTTAGAGCAAAATGCGATCGCTAACAACGCCACTCGCTATAGTTATGGTGGGCTAGCTTATTGGTCTGCTACTACACCATTAACCCGTCAAATATCAAATGAAGCGATCGCTCGTCACCATATCCTCTCACAAGAGTTAGACGCTGATATGGAATTTCGCGAATTGAATTTATTATTAACTATTCCTGCCGATGTCGATCCCCAAGCAGTTGCTGAATTATACACCCATGTGACAACGCCACTGAAGTTACTCAGTATAAAAGAAGCTTGTGAATTAGAACCACTGCTGAATCCTCATGCGATCGCCGGCGCTTTAACAGTCAAACACGGACATGTCAACCCAGATAAAACAGTACAAGCATACATCCAAGCTTTTCTACGTGCTGGCGGTGAAATTCAAATTGAGCAAGTATTACAAATATTATCACACGGCGTAAAAACTACAACCAAAACTTATCATAGTGGTAACGTCGTCGTCTGCGCTGGTGGACTCAGCCGACAGCTATTAAAATCAGCCGGTATTTCTATTAAACTGTATTTTACCCATGCAGAAATGATTAAAACTCCACCCGTTGATGTGCAGTTACAAACCTTAATCATGCCAGCTAATTTGCAATGGTTTAAATTCAAAACTCAGTCAACTCAAGTTGATGAATTATGGGATGAACCGGGTAATGAAATAGTACCACCAATTTTAGATGCGGGTGTAGTTCAATTTGTCGATGGTAGTTTACACATCGGGCAAATTAGCCGCGCTCTTACCGATGTCAATGCCCAAGTCAATGAAGAAGAAAGTGAAGATTGGTTAAGAAAAAGCATCGGCAACGTTTTACCAGCCTTGGAAAATGTAGCAGGTACTTGGCATCATTGTTTAGCCGATTTTAGCAACAATAATTTACCTTTGATTGGTGTTATTCCGGGATTTACAAATATTCATATATTCTCTGCTTTTAACAATCCCTTACTTATTGTACCACCGCTAGCAGAGCGTTTTGCTAATTTTATCGCCGGCGCTAAAGACGATATCATTACTCAGATGTCTCCCCAAAAGTAAAGTTTAGTTGCAAATAATTTGCTTCTTTTTGAAAGGTGCTAATCTAATAGTAGAAGCTAATAAGCTTCCTGGCAGATACAACACAACAGCTAAAAGTGAAAAGAAGAGGTAAAAACGCTGATTGATTTACATCTGTCTCGTTACAACACAACAACACCCAACGCGAACGCCGAGATTTCCTCAAATATAAACATCAGGGGGCACTGTCACTGATTTTCATTACTTGTGTGCAGTGATGAAAGTAAGTGCATCCCTGACTAGAAGAAACAAGGAGAGGAAATAACGCAGCTAGTAGAACGCTTGGGTGTTGTTGTTATTTGTGCCGCGCCTGGGTGTAAGCTTGTACGAGGTTGAATAGTAAGAGAGATTTTAAATAGCGCCTTATGTCAATTATTGCGCTCAGAGCATGGTATCTTGAAGATTACGAACCGATGCGGGAAGTGGAAAAACGTCCCCCAGATATTCGCTTAAGTAAAAAAAGCCTGTTGAAATCAGGATTAAGAGCGGATTTTTTAGAGGAAAGTGACCAAGTTAAGCAATCAACTTGGTTTGAGCGCTATCTGGAAGGAGAAAATATTGAGTTTTATATTGAAGGTAGTGGTGGTTATTGCGTAGCCAACATTGACTTAATTAGTCATGAAATTTATTTCACCAAACAAGGGGTTTTAGCGCAGTTAGAGCCGACAATTTTTTTATGCTATCAAACTGAGTATGCCTTTTCGAGTGACGCTTTGCGACAAGGATTGCAAAATAGTTTAGAAATATTGAATATGCGATCGCGCTTACCTTTAACCTTAGTTGAATCTTACCGCCCTAGCGATGGTTCTGTACGACTAAACCGGACAATGATGCGAAAAATCCGCAAAAGTTTGTTGTTTATCGCTGACACTACACCAATTGCTAGCATCGACGGCAAAGAAATAGCTCAACTAATACCCAGTCCCAACGTTTGCATTGAAATTGGCTATGCGATTCAAAGTAAGCGCTCTGAACAAATTTTACTAGCAAAAATGCAACGCCCAGATTTACCGGGACAATTTCCCTTTGATTTACCGCGATCGCAAATTTTAGAATTTACAGATAGCACCGACTTAGATAAAATATTAAAAGAGGCGATTGAAACTCAATTGGCGCGATTTAAATTGTTTTCGTAATAGATATAAAAAAGTGGAAATTAATTATGTGTTATGTCAAATCTGGTAAATTACTGACAATGTAAAGACGTTCCGGCGGAACGTCTCTACGACGGTAGGTAGGTTTTCGGATTTGATATTACCTGAAACCCATGTAGAGACGTAGCACTGCTACGTCTCTTTTGTAATATATGACAATTCCCCGCTATTTCTTTGCCCCATTTATAAAAGGAGTTAATTGCTCTGCCCTTAAAGACTGTAAAAAACTAAGATTAAGGGGAGTTTTACTGATATATTTGGCGTAAGCTGGCTGCAAATAAACTTGATATTCAGGACGATTTAAAAGATAAGTTTCAAAAAAAGCGACACTCAAAGCATTTAGATAAGAATGGGCATCTTTACGATCTGGACCGAGGAAAGCTGGCGGTACAGGTAATACATCATTTTCCGGCGTTGGTTCGGCTAAAGCAGTAAAGTGCGTAGCATTTTCAATAATTGCTAAGTATTTATTTTTGCTCCCAAGCCAAGTAAAAGGGCGAATTTGTTCTGGTACAGTAGGAGTTACAATATCTTGACTACCACCTACAACCATAAAAGGAAGTTTAATTTGACGCACCTCGCTTTCAGCAAAGATGCTACTGACGAAAGGATTAATTGCAAAAACAGCTTTAATGCGATCGTCTTTTAAAGAATAATTTGCTGGTTTTAACTCATTTGCTCGACACTGCAAAAGCACTGACAAATTCAAAGATTTATTCGGATTGCAATCTTTGCGAATTTGGTCAAAGTTAATTTTTGCACCAGCCAGGGTAAAAACAGTATAACCTCCATAAGAATGACCAAATGCCCCAACTTGCTGAAAATTCAGTTTACCCTGCATTCGCGGATCGGACTTTTCTAAACGCTGAAGTTCATTCAGCACAAACTTGACATCTAAAGGTCGATTAATCAATTCCGCCGGTTCTGGTGGACCTGCCAAACCGGAAAAGTACCGCTGAAAGCGTTGTGCATTACTACCAGGGTGTTCCAAAGCGGCAACAGCAAAACCGTAGGATGCTAAATGTTGCGCTAGATAGACAAAAGCAAAACGGTCTGAAGCGACACCGTGAGAAATGACAATTAGAGGAGACGAGGAGGGGGAGAGTGGGGGAGTGGGTGAAGATAAGGGAGATGAGGGAGATGAGGGAGATAAATTTCCCCCTTGTCCCCTTGTCTCCTTGTCTCCTTGTCGTCCCCTTTGTGGTAAATAGAGATCCACAGGTAGACGCCGATCGCGTGTTTGGTCTTTCAATTGCAGACTTATTTTTGAAAAACGAAAATTTCCAGGCGATCGCAAATCTGGCTGTTTGGAAAAGTCAATGTTTGCAGTTTCCGCTTCTGCGTTTGCTTCTCTTTGAATAAAAGCAACGATCGCATCTCTTCTTTTCAGCAAGTCTGTCAAGTTTGATACTACCTGCAACCCTTCTGTAAAGTTTATTCTTACGCTATTGCTGGGAAATCGTCGCAGCACATTCACAACAGTTAAGCCTTGGGGGTCAGCAGCAGCTAAAATCAAAGCACCACGTATTGCATAGAAACCGTTCATTTGTTTATCAGTTTGGATTAATTCTCCCAAACGTTGCACTACCTTTTCCCCTAAAGGTGAGTAGCTAAATTGAGATACTAAAGTAGGAGTAACTTTAAACTTTTGCTGGAGTAATTCCCGCAGTTGAGCAAGTTGTTGAGGAGTAGCGCGTCCAGCATAAAAGGCAAGGTCTTTATTAATTTTACCTTCTTTAGCAAAAGTTTCTAGAGATTGGGTGGATAAAGTAAATTCTCCAAAGGGAGGATAATAAAAAGCGATTTGGTCAGCCGCTATTGAAGGAGTTGCAGTTAAAACTGTGGATATAAAAGCGAAACTCAGATATTTAAGAAATTTTTTCATTATGTGTACCCTAGAGTAATTTCAAAGTATAAGTAACTTAGGGACGAAAATTAAATAATATGCTATTTCCTGCGTTCTACCTCACCCCTTACCCCTCTCCTTAATAAGGAGAGGGGAGATAAAGCACAGCTTTATCGGGGTGAGGTTTTGTATTAAATCCATGTTCCTTAAACATTAAATAGATATCTCCAGAAAAGACGTAGCAGTGCTACGTCTCTACAAGGGTTTCGGGCAAAGCATAATAAGCATAGCGATCGATGTATAATAAATTTTTCGGAAAAATGATCCCAGCAGAGGGATAATTAATGTAAAAGTTCAAAATAGTTCATATGTCATCCGCCTCATGCGCTCCTTGTGTCGTTGTCCTTAAGCAGCAACAAGAGCAAAATATCCAACATCAAAAAGAGTGCCCAGGTGTTGCAGCCAACCAATGCCAAAAGCCGAAAAATTGTACTGTGGTTGAAAATGGTCGAGTTGTTGTCAAACCATTACAACCACCGCTCAACGAATAAACTCAAGGCATTCACTCTAGAGGCAATACATCATGGAAGAAGTTGTAATCGATGTAGCGATGTCCTTCGACAGTGCGGTAAATAACATCTACAAACCGATTGTTCCAGAGAATTTCCCCCGCAGTATAATCATGACGGACATGGACTGATTGGGCAATGGTTTCATCAATGCCAGTTAATAAGACTGTAATCGTGGTATTTGTCTCAATTAAAGACTCGGCTGACATCCCATAAAGTGGACTCGATTCATCGATGGCGTGCATTCCCAGCCAAGTTAAACTAAAGCTCGGAGAGTGATTCCTAATCAGTTGCAAATCGTAGATTCTGCGGATAAATTCTTGTTCTTTGGTAACTTCATCACGGATTAAGTATACCTGCATCTGCGCTTCTAAAATCTGGTTGCCACGCTGGTTTGCCGTCCTAAAGATTAAGGTTGGCATTCCCTCATGAGGTGTAATTACAGCGACACGGCTAAACATCACACGGGCAGTCGGTCGAGAAAAACGAGCAAAGGCTAATCCGGTCATCACGGCAATTCCTACCGGACCTGCCATTGCTTCAATTGTGACAATAATATTGCAGTAGGTCGTTTTCGGATACATCGCACCGTAGCCGATGGATGCTAAAGTTTGAACGCTGAAGAAAAACATATCCAAAAAAGAACCTGGTCGTGCGTTCTCGACGCAATCTCCTCCTAGTAAGTAGAAGATTGCAAACATAGCATTGGTTGCCATATACATGACAGCAATCAGCAGTAAAAATCCAGACCAGGGAAGAGTTAGTAATAGATGATACGGGTCGCGCCAGTATGAATACCAGCTATTCGTGCCCACAATCTGGAACCTTCCATCTCGGATCTTGATGTTAACTCGTGGAAGCCGACGCTGCCGTTGATTTCTTGAGAGTTTCTGCGGTCGAAATTTCATTTTTTTGTAGCCAAAAAAACTGTTTGGACGCAAGCCTTTACTGATTATTACTTTAATCGGAACAGTTATTGCTAATTTTATCGCTGAAACCGCTACAATTGCATGATAGATAGACTTTATATTATCCGCCGGGACGGGAAAATCTAGATTTTAATATACGTATATTTCACAATATATTTTTGATATTTAAAGTATAAAATCGTCTATAAGTTTTCAATATTATAGACGATTTATGCAATCAAATTTAAAAAAATCTGAGTTCTGGTTTAAAGCGATGGGTTTAGCAAGCTTTGTGAATATGACTTGCTCGGCGATGGCACTGGCAGACATGCTTCAACCTAATCAACAAAAACCGTTGATTTTCCCAGAGAACCTCAAATTCCTAGCACCTCTGAAGAAAATGCAGATATTCAAAGTTGAAAGAAACGATTTTGCTAAAAATACCTGTTCTATCGAGGTAGACTCAGTTTGTGAGTTTTAATTAGCGCTTTCCCTGCACAAATAAGTAGAGACGTTCCGCCGGAACGTCTTTTTACCGGCGGAACGTCTCTACCATGTATACTATTTTTCTGCGTTTGGTTCTTGACCTTGGGAACAGCGATCAAACCATTCTTGATATTTATTTTGAGTTGACTCATCTTCAACAACGATTGTTACTCGCACTTGCTTACATTTATGATTGCCCTCAAGAGCGATCGCATTTAAAAGTAAACTAGCTATTTTTGGTGAACTAAAATCGCGACTCACGGTTAAATTACCGTCAAGACTTGCAAATTCAGGTGTTTGGTTTTCAGCTAAATCAATACGAGAGATTTCTGTTAACCCTAAGTCAATTTCTGCAAGTTGTTTGTGTTCCGGGCTGATTTGTTCAACAATCAGTTTTTCTCTGCGGACTGGTACTTGTACCATCCTAGTTTCAACCTCTTTGCGAACAATAACCTCACCAATTTTTCGCTTGGTGCTGTCAACAATTAATCTCTCACCTAGCAAAGTAATAATCTCTTCTTCTACCACATTATCTAAATTATATTTCGCTTCTACTGTACTATTGGCTTCTGTAACAGTATTGGAATTATCTAATCTTTTTTCGTTTTCTGATATTTCTTTTCCTAAATATTCCTGATTAGATATTCCTAATTTATCTATTTCCATATGTACAGACCTTGTTGATGTGTCAGTTTTTTGATGAGGTTACTTCGTAGTAAGAAAAAACGATTATTGATCCTAATATCATATATATTAGACATCGACCGAATTTAATTATGCGTTGCCCCAAATTTTTGATGAAACCTAGCAATGCTATGTCTCTACCTATGACTCTGGAATTGCAAAGACATATATATTAGACATCTTGTGTGAAAATAAACTATGCGTTGTCCACAACCCTTGTATAGACGGGAAATTTCGCGTCTCTACATCGTTTTCCATTCCTATATCTGTTGTAAAGACGTTCCGTCGGAACGTCTCTACGACTTCACTTGCATTGCAGATATTAGTGTTCTTCGATAGGAAGATTAGGAGCGTTTACATCGCGTTGTCCACAACCCTTGTAGAGACGCAAAATTTAGCTTGTAGAGACGGGAAATTTCGCGTCTCTACATCGTTTTCCACTCCTATATCTATTGTAAAGACGTTCCGTCGGAACGTCTCTACGACTTCACCTGCATTGCAGATATTAGTGTTCTTCGATAGGAAGATTAGGAGCGTTTACATCCAATTCTTCACGACGGATAGTTTCTTTGGCTTCTACTGTTTCGTGGTCAACTACTTTCTTGACTCTGACTTCTTCACGGACAAATGCTTCTTTGTTAATATTGGCAGTTTCTTCGTAGATTTCCATGCGTGCTACTTCACCTTCACGGAAAGCGGTTGCATTAGGAGCAACAGTTTTGCCAGCATCAGCCGGTGTTACTCGTTCGACGATTACGCGCTCTTTATCTACTGGAACTGAAACCCGTGCTATGTCGGTTTCAATGCGCTTACCGATCGCTACTTCGCCGGTCTTACGACGTTGTTTGTTAGCTATTAATCGTTCTTCGTACAATCTCAGGGTTTGGTGATTCTGCTCGTTCATGTCGTACAAAGGAGAATCTTGTTTGTAATCGTAGGTGTCGCGATCGTAAGAAGGTGCAGATGCGTCTAGGGAGCGTTCAGGTGTAACTCCAGTAGAGGGACGATATACCCCGCGTACTTTTTCTTCGTAGTCGTAATCAACTGCGAGGCGATCGCTAAATTCAGGTAAATCTTCTGCTTGCTGTCTGGTCATTCCTAAAGCATATACGCGATCGGCATCATGATCGACCCGAGTACGACCAACTGGTAACAAGACTTTCTTACCAAAAATCCAAAAACCTAAGTCAACAATAAAATAGCGAAAATGTCCATCTTCATCCACTAAAACATCGCTAACAGTACCAATTTTTTCGTCGCTTGCTTCTGTATATACATTCTTACCTTTGATGTCATCACCGTCAAAAATGCTGTTATACTCTGAGTCAAAATCTTCTAGTCTGTGAAGAGGCATATTATTTTTACTCCAACTTTGTTTATCCGACATTCATATGTTAATTTTTTATTCGTTTATCTTCCTCTTTCTAACGACTGAATTCAATTACTTATCTCTCTATTCAAATGGTAGATATTTAAATTTATAACGGTTCCTAGATGGATGAAGTACATATCAAAAACTCACCACGCCAGGTGCTTCAACGCGCTTAACCCGCGCAACGCACTGGCTCCCCAACCCCTCTCCTTAGCAAGGAGAGGGGAGATAAAGCACAGCTTTATGGGGGTGAGGTTAAAATACACTCAACAATTTTTTCATCAGTTGTTCTTAACATTAGAACCGCTTTTATTCACATGCAAATCGCCTTGAGTGTCAATGTCTAACTCTTCGCGACGAATTGTTTCTTGTGCTTCAACCGTCTCTTTATCTACAACCTTGCGGACTCTAACTTCTTCACGCACAAACGTTTCTTTATGGATATCCGGAGTTTCTTCGTAGAGTTCTATGCGTGCAACTTCACCTTCTTCAAACTTCAGTTCACGAGAATCTGTCACAGCTTCGCTTGTTGTGGGAGTAATTCGTTCAATCACAACTCGATCTTTTTCAACTGGTACTGAAACTCGTGCAGTTTCAGTTTGAATATGCTTACCGACTGAGACTTCTCCAGTTTTGACACGAGTTTTATTTGCAACTAATCGTTCTTCATACAGCTTCAAAGTTTGATGAGATTGGTCGTTCAAATTATAAAAAGAAGGTTCTTGCTCATAATTGTAGGTGTCGCGATTGTAATTAACTTCTCTACCTTCTGGACGATAAACATTACGTACCTTTTCTTCATAATCGTAATCAACGGTTATGCTGTCTTTGTATTCGGGTAAATGCTCCACTTGTGATTTGCTGAGACCATCAACGTAGACGCGCTTTTCAGGATAGTCAATGTGGGAAAGACCAATGGGAAGCAATATTTTTTTACCTAAAGAAGCAACACCTGTATTAATGACTAAATAACGAAAACGACCTTCTGGATCGACTAATGCATCAGCTACTGAGCCAATTTTTTCTTTACCTTCGGTATAGAGATCCAAAGCTTTAACGTCATCACCATCAAAGGTATCTCTATAGTTGGGGTCAAAGTCTTCGAGTTTGTAAAGAGGCATACTGCTGTTCCTAAGATGTTTAAAATATCTATCTAGGAATAGCTTAAACATTACTTCGTTTGTTTACCTCCTGCTAGCGATAGAATTTAATTGATGTTGATTAAAACTAATGGCTGATTATTTTACCTAAAATCCCAAAAGCTATGATTAACCTGTGATCACAGATTTCAATACCACTTTAGGTAGAAAAATAAATAGTTATAGATGGAAAAAAGTATTTCTTAAGTTAGACGATCGCTTGTGATTTTCTCCCCCTATAGATGTATATTGAGTATTAGAAAGATATCCGCCAAATGTCAATGGGAAAATTAGACAAAGCAGCTTCACCACCATGACCAATAATAAGAATTTTGCCATTGGGACTAAAAGCGATACTACTAGGGGCAAGACGATCAAAATCTTGATTGTTGCTGGGAGGTTGCACCAAGGTTTTTAGTAGTGTCCCGGTAGATAAATTCCACAACTTAACCGAAGTATCTAAACCACCAGCAACCAGCGTTTGTCCATCCGGACTGATAGCGATCGCACTGATGCCCCCAATTGAAGATAAATTCAAAGTACGCTGCAATTGTCCGGTGTTTGCGTTCCATATCTTCACAGAAGAATCTGTACCGCTGACAAGGGTTTCCCCATCGGAACTAAAGGCAAGAAAACTAATTGCGCTGGAATGTGCAGTCAGGGTACGCAGTAATTTTCCTGTTTTCAGATTCCATAAGTTGATGATATTATTTGTATTATCCACCCCACCACTACCGCTAGCCAAAGTCTGTCCATCCGCACTGATGGTAATAGAACTAACTCGACTGGAATGTCCCTGTAAAGTAGTAAGCAATTTTTTTGTATTCAGGTTCCATAATTTGATAGTCTTGTCGTAACTAGCCGAAGCGAGAATTTGCCCATCTGGAGCACAAGCAAGGGAAGTAATGCCTTGTGAATGCCCAATTAAAGTACCAAGCAATTTTCTTGTATTCAGGTTCCATAATTTGATATTCTTATCAGTATTAGCTTGTGCCGTTCCCCCAGCACTAACTAAAATTTGCCCATCGGGACTAATCGCAACCGCATTAACTCCATCTTGATGTCCATCTAGGGTAGCCAGCAGTTTTTTTGTATTCAAATTCCACACCTTAATTGTTTGGTCAAAACTACCACTAACAAGGATTTGCCCATCCTTGCTTAAAGCAAGAGAGGCAACATTCCATATATGTCCGCGCAATTGGTAAAGAAGTTGAAAGTTCTGCCCAGATTTCTCGACTGGTGTAGTGTTTATATTTTGTGTTGGTCGCGATTGTGCGGATGAAGATAAGTTGCTTACACCAGTAGCAAAGGTTGCTGCGATTAGCGAGGTTATAACCGCTTTTGATGATAATTGATGAAGGTTCATTTGTGTACAAAATAAACGTGTTTGTGAAATTGTAAATAGACATCGACCGAATTTAATCATGCGTTATCTGAAACCCTTGATTAGACGTAGCAGTGCTACGTTTCTACATTCATTTTCACTCCTATGTCGTAATTATAGAGCAATCTTATTTGAGGAAAAGAAAATTCTCGGTGTCCAGAGTCCCGACTTCTTAAAGAAGTCGGGAATCTAAGTTTTCATTATTTAGGATTACTATATGCACTGCAAGAAAAGAAAATATAATAGCTTGTAACGTTTGCCAAAACAACTGTTAGCGTTGTTAAATTTCACATGTTTAATCAAATTTGGTTATCACAACTGCAAAAACATCGAGCGATCGCCGTGATTCGCGCTCCCGAATTTGAATTGGGACGTAAAATGGCTTCTTCAATCGCTTCAGGAGGAATGCGGTTAATCGAAATTACCTGGAATAGCGATCGCGCTGCGGAATTAATCGCTCAACTACGCTTAGAATTACCAGAATGCATCATTGGTACTGGTACGCTGTTAAATCTTAATGATATGGAAATGGCGATCGCATCTGGAGCGCAATTTCTGTTTACACCCCACGTTGACTCAGCTATGATTCAAGCCGCAATTGCAAAACATATACCTATTATACCAGGTGCTTTGACTCCCACAGAAATCGTTAGCGCCTACAATCAAGGTGCAAGTTGTGTCAAAGTGTTTCCTGTACAAGCGGTGGGAGGAGTTAATTATATTAAAAGTTTACAAGCACCTCTAGGAAAAATACCGTTGATTCCTACAGGTGGTGTATTGATAGAAAATGCTCAGGAATTTTTAACAGCTGGAGCGGTAGGAGTTGGTTTGAGTAGTGAATTATTTCCTAAAAAGTTGGTAAATAGTGGAGATTGGGAAGCGATAGGTCAACTCGCAAAAACTTTAATGCAAAAATTAGTTACAGCACCCTATCCCTCTAATCGAATACATTTAGAGACGTAGCACTGCTACGTCTCTACAAGATTTTGGATTTTATATAAACCTCGTCCATGATGAAACCTGGAGTTTTGCTCTTATTAAGATGTGTCATTGCGACGCAAGGAAGCAATCTCAAAGTCTTGGCAGAAAACTATGGTTTTCAAAGTAGACGAGGTTTATGTACTTCCTAAGGAGTGAAATCTGCTGTATTGGTCAATAGACTTCTTGCAGAAGTTAGGGAAAAAAGTAAAGGGGAAAGGTTTTTATCCCTTTCCCCTTAAGATGAACTTCTTTCCCCACTTCTTGCACTCATGAATGCGCTCATAGCTTTATTGGTGGTCAACTTCTTCCGAGCGCTGCTTTTTGCTGTGAACAATTAGATTACGGCAACCCATGCTGTACTTAATACGCGCCAGTCTTTTGCAGAACAACTCTAACAGTTTGCAACAGAATTCTTAAGTCTAGCCATATTGACCAATTTTCAATGTAATCCATATCTAATTTGACTGCATCTTCAAAATTCTCAATATTTGAGCGTCCAGAAACCTGCCACAAACCAGTGATACCAGGCAAAACCTCTTGGCGGATAAAGTGCTTTGTTTTAAACTTTTGTACATCACGGATAGGTAAAGGACGAGGACCAACAAGACTCATTTGCCCAACTAAAACATTAAACAGTTGTGGCAATTCATCCAAACTGTAAAGGCGGAGAAATTTACCAAGTTTTGTAATGCGAGGGTCGTCTTTCATTTTAAAAATGATACCATCTTTGATTTCATTCTTTTCTTCTAAAGAAGCTTGAATTTTCTCTGCATTTGCAACCATTGTCCGGAATTTCCAAATCTTAAATTCTTGACCGTGTAAGCCAACACGTTTTTGCCTGAAAAATATCGAACCAGGAGAATCTAACTTAATCATCAGAGCAATCAACAGATATACAGGCAAAAGTAGCAAGATTAAAATCAGAGAAAAACAAAGGTCAAAAATCCGCTTGATCCAGAAATCGATGCCGACAACAATTGGTGCAGTAATTGTTGGATAAGGAACATCTCCAACCATGCCAAATGTAGATTTAGGAAGAGAAAATTCACCCTGTGTTGGCAGCAAACGCAGAGTAATGCCAGCATTATAGAAATGCCAGCAAAGGAACAAACGATTTTGAATGGCACTCCAAGAAACAAAAACTTCTTCTATATTTTGACTGCGAAGATATTCAAAAGTTGTCTCTCTGTTAGCTAAGTCTAGGCATTTAGAATCTTCAAATCCTTGAATTGCATAGCAATCATCTTGTTCTATTAACTTCATGTTATGCTCTTTTTCTTGAGCATCAGCAATGATAAAAATCGGATGGCGAATTGCCCCTTTTTGACGCAGAAAGTTAGTGGAAATATTAAATAGACAACGAAAAGTACAGATGAATACTACAGATAGTAGCCAATACAGTAGAAGAGTCGAATGTGAGATATAGCCATTTGGTTCATAGAGAGAGGCAATAAATAACAAGAGCAAAGATGACAGAGAAATTGCTTTGATGATACCCAAATAATCACGACGATAAATACCAGCTTTGTAAAGACCAGTCGTGTCAAAAATGACAATTGGTAGGCTGATATTTAGCAGCAGAAATGATATATTTTGTGTCCAAGGAGACTCGAAAGGAACGCCATAAAAAACTGCTAAATTCCATGCGAAGTACATAGATGTAGCATCTAGAAGAATAAGTATGACTACACGCAGCAGTCTGATAAATAGTCCTCTTTGTATTCTTGTGATTTTAGGCGATCGCAAGTCCGGTTTTAAACTATCTATGGATAGATTGGTGGAAATCATAATCATGAATTGTCCTTATGTTGACTGCAATTCAAATCTGTAAGTAAGAGATAATTCCAAATTCTATTTCGCTTGACTTGTAAAACTCCAAATTTCTCGTAATAACAATGTGGCTAGAAACCAAGGCTCAAGTAAGTAACGCTTCCAAAGTCTTTTCGGTTCGCTCAACAGACGATAAGACCATTCCAAGCCAAACCTTCCCATCCAACGAGGTGGAGTAGGAACCACTCCAGCTACATAGTCTATGCAGGCTCCACTAGTCAAAATAGCGTTGGTATGAATCTGCTCTAGATTGTCTAGAATCCAATGCTCCTGGCGTGGCATACTCATTCCCACCATTAATACATGAGGTTTGTAAGCATTGATTGCAGCCAGAGTAGCAAGATTGTCTTCACTGTCTTGACATATGTCAATATAACCGTGGGCGCAAGCAACCTGTAAACCAGGAAACTTCTGGCGCAAAATACTTGCTCCTTGTTCAGCTACTCCTGGCTTTGAACCTAGATAGAATACGCGCCAGCTTTTACTAGCTGCTTCCGCCATTAGAGGACATACCCAGTCAGCATACGTTACTCTTTGTTCTCGCTTGAGTGGAAAACCTAACAGCTTGCCAATGAGTATTAGAGGCATACTATCAATATGGATATAGTCTGCCTTGGCGTAGAAAGCTTGCATTTTCGGGTCTTTATGATAGAGATAAAGACTATGCAAGTTGTGATTGGCAATAATCCATTTCTGATTCTGTTCAATAGATTCTGCAATCAAAGAATTCAACTCAGGAATTGAGAGTGCATTCACTTGAACGCCAAGATATTTGTAAGCTGAAGTCTGCATCATGAGTTTTTACAGTATTAGATTGTGTATGTAGAGACTTGATACTGCTGAGTATGCGATCGCTTTTTTTCTAATATTTTTTCAGCACCTTCGACTAAAGCCTGCACCCTAGCTGTCCAACTGTGATGATTTACGATCTCGATGCGAGCAAATCGTCCCATTTCCGGTAGTGTTTCTCTGTTGTGATAAGCTTCTACCAAGGCACGTTTTAAATCATCTTTGTCACCTGGTTGAAACAAGAAACCTGTTTTGCGATCGCATACCAAACGTGTAGCATCTTCAAAAGCTGATGCTATGACTGGTTTAGCCATTGCCATGTACTCATAAAGTTTCATCGGTGACAGATACATCTTCCCCATCTGAAGTTCAACTTGCCCTGAATAACCAACATCAAAGCCAGCGATATACTGTGGCACTTCCTGCCAAGGAACTCGACCTACAAAGGCTACATAAGGGGAAAGTTCAAGTTCTTCAACCTGCTTTTCCAAAGCAGATTTCATTGCACCATCACCTACTACTACCAGCGATATATCCAAACCTTCATCTCGTAATTCTGAGATCGCTTTTATTAGTAAATCTAAGCCAGTCCAAGCATATAAACTACCAACAAAACCTATGGTAAAACCTGGGAATATCCGCTCTGGGATATGTATTCCTGGATTAATAAAATCAATATCAACTCCATTTGGCACTAAGACAATTTTTTCACTTGGAATATCATAATCATGTATCAATATTTCTTTTAAAGTTTCACTAACACAGGCTAAAACATCGCATTTTTTATATGCTCTGATTTCCATCCAACGAGCTAAACTATCCAGTATTAATGCTTTTCGTTCTGCTTTAGCTTCATAAAAAAGTAAAGCTTCAGCTTGCAAAATCCAAGGTATTCCTTGCCATTGAAATATCCAGCCCAGACATTGCAGAGTTGCAGCGTATTCATAAACCCAATCTACTTGATTTTTAAGTTCTTGCCAGCTTTTCCAAGAGTTGATAACACCCAACCCGATACGCATAAAATCTACTACTAAGGTGTGGAAAAATCCCCTGCTAATTACTTCCCCAGAACCCTTTTCTGACCATTTTTTTGGAACTTTATCCCCTACAATAAATGTTTCAATTTTCCAATCTAGTGTTTTAAAGCCCTTGAGGATTCCCAAAATTCGGGAACGGGGACCAGACATCTCTGCGTCAGGATGTGTTGAAATTCGAGGTGCTGCTGCTAAAAAACCAAGCCGCTGTTGCATTTTTTTATCCCTTAACCTTGTGGAATATCTTCAGCAAATGTGGGAGATGCTGCCAAGTTCTTGTAACCAATAATGGCGCGTAAATAAGGTAAAAACCAATAAATTAGCCAAAATATCCCAGAATGACGACGACAGAATGTAGCCCACGGTTTAAACGGAAAAGCTTTGACTTGAACTACCTTTTTTAAGCGTTCTAAAACAGGTAATTTTGTATCTACCCAGCTGTTGCGAATTGAGTTTTTACTACAGGTTCCGACATACTCAGGTGCAACCCATATAGAGTAACCTAATTTTCTTGCCCTTAACCCGTAATCTAAGTCTCCTAAACTGTGGATGAATGCTGCATCAATATTCTCTAATTTTTTGGCAACAGCATGAGGAATTAGCACGCAGTTACCAAACATGGTGTCACATTCTTGGAGAAGTTGAGTTGAACCCAAAAATTCATATTTGTTGGAGTACCATTTGCAAGATTTAACTGCACCACCGTAGGAGGCTTTTCCAGTCAGCAAATCTTTAGTTGTTCCAACTAATATTGAGTTTTTACAACCCTCTTTTGACAATTCTTGATGAATACTTAATAAGCGTTCAAAAGTTTTTGATTCCAGTATGGTGTCATCATTCAACCAAAGATAGTAGTCATAATCTCTTTGCATTGCTTCAGCAAATGCCAGCCTCATTCCTCCAACCCAGAATAGATTCCCATTACCCTTAAGAATCCGAACTTGTGGATAGAAAGCTTTAACTATCCCTGAAGTACCATCAGAACTTCCATCATCGGTTAAATAAACATCAAAAGATTTTGTTTGCTGGTATAACGCACGCAGACAAGTAAGAGTTGTCTCGCATCTGTTAAAACAAGTCATTATGACTGCTATCTGTGGTTGTTTCATCGATTATTTATTTCTCCCCTTAATTAAAGATAATTTATCTTTGATTACAGATTTAAATATTAGTTAACGTTTCGATAAAGCTTTTATATAGAGAATGCCGCATTTAATTCCTCTAAACTAAATTTATGCAAATCCTCTAATTTGATATAACGAGATTGAATCCCATTAGGTGCAGCGAAGAATTTTTCCATCATTGCTTCTGGTTGTTTCTTCCCACCACCTTCTTTTTCAATAAGTTTAGCGATATAACTGCAATAAGCTAATCTCAAATCGTTCATTTTTTTGAGGGTTTGTTGTCGAATTTTTTGTGGCTCAGGAGCTAGATGTTTGAAAATTTGCACAGCTTCAGCAACTGCCTGAGGTTCTGGAGACACAATGATTGAATTCTCAGGAGTAAAAAATTCGTCTCGTCCACCTTTACTTGGGGTACTAATAACTGGAATTCCACAAAGTAAGTATTCACTTGAAGCTAGATTTGCTCCTTCAACTGCTGAAAGAATCAAACCGACATAGGACTGGTTATACTTCTTTGCTAATTCTGTACGTGGAAGAAAACTTTTGTTGAAATCGGCATGTTTCAGTTCTGGACAGAAAGTATGCAAGTCACCACCATAGGATGCAACCATCAATCTTTCTACATTTTTTGCCAGCCAAAGACGCTTTGATTCATTGAGTTGTGCCGTGTAGATTGCATCATAGAGCTTTGGTTGATCAAGTATTTCATACAAATACTCATTTATATAAAAATTTTGGTTGAAGTGCGCTCCACGAACTAAGAAACATTTTCTTAGTTCTTCTTCATCTGATGCATTTACCATTAAGTGATGCGTTCTTCCCTCCAAACTATGCAGGGTTGCCTTTATCTTTCTTAGCAACATTTGCTTAGGTGTTCCACACCATCCAGGAACATGTTCTAAAACATGTTTTGGACGAAACCATTTAGGGAGAGGTTTATGTGTAATTTTTTTTTGCTCATAAACCACTCCACCAAGGAAAGGATAGCTTCCAAGAAAGGAAACAATCAGAGGCTGAGTACTGAAAATATAAAAACCGTGAAACAACATACAGATAATTTACCTTACTTAACTATGTTATTAAAAGACAAGAATTCTTAATTTACAATTGCAGAGTATGGAGGTAGAAGCAAAAGTAGATATTCTTTATTTATAGTCATTATTTAAGACATAGTTTATGTTTATTCCATAAAGAATAACTTGATAGTTATTGTACGCTTCACAAAACACAGGATATCAACTCAAGGAACATAATTTCATTACAGCGCGAATCACAATTGTATTTAATCGTCCTATTGAACTGAATTTATTTATAGATTTGCAACTTTTTCTATCCAATTACTCACGTTAATATTTAAATTAATTACACGCAGTTTTTGTTCTATTTTCCTTACAGTCAACATATGCCGATGCATAACTGATGTGCGTGGCATATTATGTCTGACAACTGCTTCACATAACCATTGATATTTATATGATCCTAGATTAAAGTTCTTCAGACTTTTAATTTGTGCATTCCAATCGTTATAGAAAAACAAATTGAAATAATGAATTGACACTATTTCATCCCAAGCTTTAATTCGCGATTCTTTCGATAAGCGATTATGCAAGGGTAATGGATAACTACAAGTAGAAGAAAAATGAGATATATTTTCTTCTAAGGAGCATAAAGTCACAGACAGAACTGACTGTTCTACAAAATAAATCCCTTGGGGAGGGGTAATGTCTAAACGCATTACCTTTTCAAAATTTTCTTTCCAAGCTGTGAATATACCAGCATTTCTTCTCACCGCAACTAAACCAGAATTCCAGTAACCTCTAATATTTTTTTTGCCAATTGGTGTGTTGACAAATATCTCGCGTTTGACTCCAAGCACTTCATACAGTTTCATCCAGTACCAGTCTTGAGGATCTTTATTTCCAGTAGAACCAATTCCTTGACCATATTCTGGACGTATCCGGACGTTGGAATCTGATGGTAATAAAAACTCTTTAGGCTCAGAAAAAAAGCATTTATCACTGTCTAGAAAAACTAAAATATCCGCATCTATGTTTTGTTCTGCATAGGCACAAACTAAAGGCTTATTTGCTAAATAATAGTTATGAAACTCTTCATTTATGGGAACTTGTTGATGAATAACTTGCAAAGCTGTAAAGGCTTTTCGAGTTTCCATAGAGATAGGTTCACCTACTCTGGGATGAAAACTATATATGGGTGTATCTTTTAAATTGCCGCAGAATTTGCGAATACTTTCTGCAAGCATTAGAGATTGACCTTCTAAACGACCAGGTTCTGTACAAATGATAAAAGCTATAGGTACTGACATCTTGTGTTTTTCCTTACTTAATGAAATGTGAACTGAATCAATAACTGCTTGTTTAATTAAGGATGTAGTAATTACTAGTTATAAAAGTTAAGAGTTGGATTTAAAATTAGGTGAATATATAGCATTTCCTAGTCTGCTGAGGTACAAATTTATCTGCGTCCATCGGCGTTTATCTATCTTCATCTGCGGTTAATTCAATATTCTGTACCTCATGAATGTGGGAATCGCTAAAAGCTTTTCTATAAGAGTACGACTAATAGCTCCAGTCTTTTTTAAGAGTTAAAGAGATTGATTCAAATTTATGTTGGTTTAGTTTCTCTGAGGATTTCCTGAAATAAAGCTGAATAGCGACGTGCTTGAAGTTGCAGCGTAAATTCTCGTTCTGCTTTTGCGCGTGCATAGAAAGATAGTTTCTGATGTCTCTCTGGATTTTCTAATACCCAGGTAATTCCTTTGGCAAAATCTTCAACTTCATAAGGTTTCGCCAAATAACCATTCTGTTCATGGTCAACAATATCTTTTAAACCAGTAGAATGAAATGCCACAACTGGAGTACCACAAGCGAGGGACTCAGAGGCTGTTTGTCCGAAAGATTCCTGAAGAGATGGCACTAACATCACATCAGCTGCTGAGTAAACACTTGCTAAAGACGTATTATCATGCAAGTGTCCTAAATAGTGTGTTTTAAAACCTAAATCAGGGGGGTTTTCCGGTTGAGATGCACCGAAAATAACGACATTCCAGCTATCATTCCAGCCGGCTTTGCTCAATTGTTGCAGTGATGGTTGCAATAAATGAAACCCTTTATTTCTATCACTTGTTGCCTGTAAGGCTCCGAAAAGAATGAGTTTTCTATCTTGAGGTAAATTGAGAATTTCGCGTGCTAAAACTTGATTGATCGGTCGAAACATTTGAGTATCAAGTCCATGTGGAATGACCTCAATTCGCAAATTTTGGAACAATGAACTAGAACTAGCACAATTAGCTAACCAAGAACTTGGAGAAATAAGAGTTAAATTCAAATCTTTCCAAGCTTTTGCTTTACGCTTCCATACCCAACGGGACAAATCCCAATCATTACCACTGTTGAGTTGAGGACAGGCTCCACAAGATACGGTATAGCGATCGCATTCTCCAATTACATGACATCCACCAGTAAATCCCCAGCTATCATGAAGAGTCCAAACTAAAGGTTGCTTTAACTTAGCAAGGGTTTCTATCTGCATAAAAGCCGCACTAATCCAGTGCAAATTGATAATATCTGGATTAATCTGAGCAACTTGGGGAATAACTCTATCTGGCAACCATTGAGTAAAAAATGAAGTATTACTTCTTTGACGATAAAACTTTAATGGTAAAGTCTCAAATGTCAATTTTGTCTTTGCTATGCCTTGATTTAGTCTAATTTTAGGTGCAATTACTGTTTTGTCATCACTCAGTTTCTCTTGCACCAGCATTTGAGAATCTAGCCCAATATATTGTAAACCTTTGTGCAAGCGATATGCAGCGCGAGCCGCACCGCCACTAATATCATGAGTACTAAGATGCAAAATCTTCACTTCTATTAACCTTTTGATTGCTAAAATTACTTGACGATGAAAACTTATTCAAGATAATACTTTTTCGAGTTCTTTCATACTCAAGAGTCAGAGATAAAGAAGTTGTGACATACATTAACCAATTCCAACTGGGAGTTAATAATCTCGCTTCTGAAAAATTCACTATGATGATGATGAGTAGCATCTGCACAGGCCAATAATCTTGTGGTTTTTTCGCAATTGAGATAACACGAGTCATTGCCATAATAAAAAAGCGGATAAAACCTGCGGCAAAAGTCAAAAAGCCTAAGATTCCTAATTCTAATAACAGTTCTAAAAAACCATTGTGAGCATTACTAGCCCAATCAAGAGTTGCTCTGAGATTAGATGCAGCGCTAGTAGTCCAAAATCCATAAAATCCATAACCTAACCAAGGTCTTTCCAAAATTTTGGCAATTATCATTTCCCAGAGGTCAGAACGTCCACTAAATGTCAGGTCTTTACCGGAAGCACCCACTACACCTTCTGCATTATTCGTAATAAATATTGAAGAACTTATAACTAGCATTACAACTAAGCTAATCATCATAACTTGCAATTTGTAGTTATTTTGTCTAACTAATTTGTAGAAAGGTAAAAGTAATATCATTGTCAACAAAATCGTCAAAGCTGTTGTTGAACGCGAGAGGATAATTAAGCATATAGATATTCCACATAGCACCCACATTAACCAGCGATATCGATTGACACTCAGACCAAGGTGTAAAAAAACTCCTGCACTCCAAGCCATTATGTATCCTAGTTCATTCTTATGACCGAAAATTCCGCTCCACATACCTGCTAATTCCGGTGCTTTGTGAATATAACCTGGCATTAATGCCGAAAAGAATATAGATAACGATGCTGCTGTACCCAATCCCCAAGCTATTAGCCTCATTTGTTCTGTAAGGCTATAACGCATCGCCAAATAAATTGCGAGTAAATATATTCTGATTAGACCTCTTATATAAGTGAGACTAGTACCTATGTCTTCCGTCCATAAAAGAGAAAAGAAGATTATTGCTAGTAATAAAAACTGAAGTTTACCTCTCGTAACTACATACAAAAAACCTTTCCAATATAAAAGTATGAAATAAAATAAAATGGCATATGAAATTAGATTAAGCAAATTATCTACTATACTGCCTCCCAATGGAGACAGAGAAATTTCTTGTGCAGGGCGTATTGACAACGTTCCAACAGAAATGAATATTAGTAAGATAGTTAATAGTTTTTCCGATAATTTAATCTTCAAGTTTCAACCCCAGATTCCTTTTTGAATTGATTATGGCTATGACTATTTGTTGATCGTTGAGTAGTTTATTGCTTTCTTCAACCTCTCCTTAAAAATATCCAAAGCAGTTGCTTTATAGACTGTTTTCTGTGTAAAAATATCTGCTTCTACATTACGCACAATAAACGGTGGATGCTTCAAGGGAAATTCCATTGCTTCCGTTGGTATATTAATGAACGAACATTCTTGATTAGAGCTAAAATGAGTTGCGTCTGCACCAATACCAACATTAGAAACTAAATTTACATTGGGAATAATGCTTAGGCTACCCTGCATCCAGGAAGCAAATGTCCATTGGTAATCCCAGGTGATACCTGTAGGATTTTCATAAACTGACTGAAATATTCGCTGCCAATAATTTACAAGCTTTGGATCTATCAAAATGTCATTTAAGAGATTTTCTGCTTGTACCTCTTTCCAGAGTTTGATGTTCAAATCATAATGTTGCCAAGCACGTCTCCAACTTGCCCAACCCCAGCAATGAGTGTAGCGAGAAAAATAGTAACTATAATTTGTGCGTCTGTGCCCAAATTGAACATTCTGTGCAGAAATTGTTGAAATTCTAGTATCGTGCCTGTATTTTTGGAGTAATTTTTCACAGAAGGGGAAAAAGGTTGGATGAGGTATGCAATCATCTTCTAAAATTATAGTTTCTTCTGTATGGTTGAAAACCCAATCTAAACCAGTATAAACTCGTTTTGCACAGCCTAAGTTAATCTCAGAATAATTCTTGATAACTTCACAATCCCAATCAACTCTTTCAATAATTGATCGAGTTGCTTCACACTTTTGTGCTTCACCCTCACGGTCAGTACGAGGTCCATCTGCTATCACAAATAGCTTTGAAGGTTTTACTTGGCGAATAACTTCAAAAACTTTCTCTGTGGTTTGCGGTCGTTTGAAAATAATAAAGGTAACTGGCGTATTCATGTTTGATTAGACTATTATCTTGAAATAAAAAGGCAAGTTAAAAAATATCAGACACTATTGGAAAGAGATGAGATATCGTTTATGTACATAAATTATTGATACTTTTAAGAATTAGAAAAAGGAAGAAGGGACTGAAGCTGAAGTTTAAATAGTTTGTGTGTTCTTTTGTCAAATCCATTGCTGATAAAAGCGGCAACAGCTTGAGATATTATAGTTGCGATCGCTGCACCCAGTCCTGCATATTTAGGAATCAACAATAAGTTAAGAATGATGTTTAAAATTGCCCCTAATAACGTCTTACCTAAAGAAACATTGTTCAAACCTTCAGCAACAAACCAAGGTGATGTTGCAACACCCATAAATACAAACAACGAAGTCCAGATATGAACTGCTAATATTGGTCCTGCTTCTGCATATCCACTTCCAAACATCGCCATAATTATGTTTCCGGACAGGAATGTCATTGGTAGAGAAATTGCAATAGATATAAATGCCATTAGACGAAGTAATTGTCTTATCCGCTTATAGTAAAGAGTTTCTGATTTTTCTTTAGCTGCGTAGATTGAAGGACCAACGGAGGAAACAACAGTTGTCGGAATAAAATACCAAATCTCAGAAATTCGGACAGCAGCAGAATAAATACCAACTTCGCTATCTCCTATCATTTGACCTAACATTATCTGGTCAATTTTCATAAAAATCAGGATAGCGAATCCCGAAAAAATCAGAGGTAAACTCTCTTTCAAAAGAGTTTTGGCAGCAGAAAAACTCCATGTCCACAACCACACTGAAAATCCTTTGGCTTGGTAAATCATTACTAAGCTAATTGCATTCATCACAAATTCTGCTAATGTTACCCAAGCAAAAGCTATCAATGGTGCTTTGATTAAAATTAGTCCTACTTTGATGAGAGTGTTTAGTAAATAAGCTGCATTTTTAGCGATTACAGTGTATTTTGACTTCACCTGTGATTGAAACCACAGTTCAATAGTATCAACAGCCCGAAAAATTCCTGTCACGGCTAAAATCGTAACTAGCCATATCTTCAATGTATCCTTCTCACCTAAGAAAAACATACAGCCTACGGCTACTAACACAGAGGCAATCCCACCCAGCAGTTTTAGCCAAAAAGCGGTTCCTAAAAGTTCCTCTTTGTTTGATGATTTAGATACGAGATGACGAACTAATACATCGTCCAGTCCAAGGGTGAAAATTGGACTAAATAAGCTGACAAAAGCTAAAGCATAATTAAACAGACCATACTGCTTTACTCCTAAGTAGCGTGCTACCCATACTCCTACGATCAAGCTTGCACCCATACGTAGAATGCGATCGCTAAACAACCAACCTGTATTGGTAATAATTGCACGCAGTCCAGAGCGAGATTTAAATTGTGATAAGTTGGGAATTTTCAATTTACTTAGCATTACGTTTTCATTTGAATATGTAACATGTTTAATCTCTATTTTCGTCAACTAAGTAGATATTGATTCATGGTTTTTACATGATTATGGCTGACATTATTTGTAATTTCATCGCCATCAATGGCTTTAGTAAAAGGCTAAACAAAGAACTGATTCCTTTAACTTTTGAATAAAGATTATGTTCAAATAAAAATATTATTTTCAAATAAACAACAAAATCTTTAAATTTTGGACAAGGTATTGTTTTGAATTCATCCAAAGAGGTCAAAGCTAAAGATAACGGCAAACTAAAATTATTTCTTTGAATGATGTAATTAAATAAATAATTACATTTTAAAAATCTCTTGTATTCATAATTTCTATCTGTGCTTAAAGATTTATTATGGTAGTGATTATTATTATGTATTCTGTACCTCACTAAAGGTTTAGACATATAAAATTTTTTAGCTCCTACCAAAGAAGCTCCCCATACCAAACAGTCATCAGCTCTGACACGCCAATCTTCTATATATGGAATGGGTAAAAATTTTCTTAATACTTCTCTACGCATTGATAATGTTGAAGTTATAGAGCCAATCCATTCCCCAATGCATAAAGTTCTAATTACCGAATAACCTAAATCTAAATCAACTCCATCGGTTTGAAATGTTCCTTCAACTGCACCAAATTTGTTGTAGGCACAAAACATAAAATCACATTCCCGATGTCTCCTATAAAAATTTAAAGCATTTTCTAAATATTCAGGCTCGTACATATCATCTGCATCTAAAAAAAAGATAATATCCCCAGTTGCCCCTGAGAAACCTTCGTTAAAAGATGATAGTTGTCCTTGATTTTTTTCTTTCAAGATACATTTAATATTGGCTGACTGAGCAAATTTAGCAATTATTTCCGCAGAATTATCTGTAGAGGCATCATCAACAATAATAATTTCATCAAATTTAACTGTTTGATTTAAAGCGCTATTAACTGCCTCTATGAGAAACTGAGCATAATTGTAATTATTAATCAAACAAGATGTTTGGATTTTGTTTGTATCCATAGCTTGATAATGCCTCATCACAAAATAAACTCCAGAAAAATAAGTGCAGGCTAATCAGCCAGTTGTGGCGCTTTTTTCAATCACCTTGAATCAACTTCTTTCATCAATGAAGAATTATTGTTAGAGGTAATAGCTGTCTCAATCGCATCCTTGGTGTAATAAAAATAACTATCAGGTTCCCTTTTAACATTCACACCATTGATGACTATCCCTAAAACCTTCTGACCTGACTGAATTAAAAACTCTTTCGCAGCATTAGCGCTGTCTAAGTTAACTACTCCAGGACGAACTACTAGCAACATACCGTCAGTGAGATTGCTTAAAACAGCAGCATCTGCCGTTCCTGACAGTGCAGGAGTATCGAAAATTACAAAATCGTAATCTCTGGCAAAGCTATTAATTAATATTGCCATACGCTGGGAATCTAGAAGTGCCATTGGGTTGGGAGGCAAAACTCCAGATGAAAGAACATATAAGTTGGGAAGAACTTCTTGCACCGCAGCATTTAAAGAGACTTGATCAACAATGATATTGCTGAGTCCAACAGCATTAGTTAGTTCCCAGATATGATGCTGTATGGGATGACGCATATCTGCATCTACTAACAACACCCGACGCCCTATCTGAGCCATAGCTACAGCTAAATTTGCAGCTACTTCAGACTTTCCTTCTTTGGCAACGGAACTTGATACCACAATGCTTTTAAGCGGTTTATCAGAACAGAGGAATTTCAAATTCGCTTGCAGTATTTGGTATGCGTCACCAAAAGGGAACTGAGGAATATCTCTGCCTATGATTCTGGGAAGAGATTTGCTTAATCCTGTGACAGAATAATGATTTTTCCCGTTAATATTCAACCCCGGAATGATTCCTAAAAGGGTGTATCTCATAACTTCTTTAGCTTCTTTGACTGTCTTCACCGAGCGGTCAATCAAGTCTAAACCAAAGGCAGCAATGATACCCAGAAAAAGACCAATACCTCCTCCACCAACAACAAACAAAAGTTTGCGGGGACCTTCTGGTTTATCAGGTAATAAGGCATAGGAGATGACACGAGCATTGGGAATCTTTTGGTTCTCGGCAACAGAAATTTCTTGGAGTTTTGTCAAGAGTGTTTCATAAGTCGTTTGAGCGGCTTTCAGCTTGCGTTCTAGCTCCCGTTGAAACTGTTCTAGCCGTGGCAAATAACTTGCTCTTTGTCTGTAAGCTTCCGACTGTTGGGAGAGTGTGATAATTTGTCTTTCTAAACCGACACGTTGTGCCTCTGCACGGGTAATATCTGCAATCAAGCCTTGTCGCAGTTGTCCAATCTGCAAACTTCCCTGTGTTACCTGCGCTTCACCAGCTACTTGTCCTGTCCGCTCTTGTAGCAAGCTCCTAAGAGCAGCAACTTTTTCTTCTAAGTTAGTAACGCTAGGGTGTCCGGCTTGGAAACGAGTACGTTCTAGTGTCAGTTGGCTTTCTGCTTCCTGAAGTTGGGCAAGCACTTTTTGAACTCCAGGTGCTTGACTCAATTCAGATGCAATTACACCTTGCTGTGAATTTACCTGAGCTTCTTTGCGTAACTGTTCTAAACGACCATTGACATCATCCAGTTGAGCTTGAGCTTGAGAAACTTGGCTGTTTAACTTAGAAATCGTATCAACTGCGGCATTTGCTTCTTGGTCTAATACAATGACTTTATTCTTTTCTTTAAATTCCCGCAGTTCTGATTCCGCTCTTCTGACAGTTCCCTCAGCTTTGGGCAATTGCATTTCAATAAATTTTTTGACTGTCAGTGCTTCATCCTGATTCGCTTGCACATTCTGCTTGATATAAGTGTCGATAACTGTATTGACAGCTTTACTAGCCAGTTCAGGATTGTTATCTCCATAAGTAATCTGTACAACATCGCTGCCTTTGATACCTTCTACCTTGAGTTTGGCGGCAAAGTCGCGAATCGGCAGAGGATTTCCTTTAGCATTTTTGAGATTGAGTAAATGAATTGTCTCTTGAAGCACTGGATTTGATGCAACAATTTTCACCTGAGTTTCCAAAGGATTTTCGTTCTGATTCAATGCTTCCAGGCGTCCTATCTCTTGTGTTAACCCTGTGAGTGAGGAAGTGCGATTCGTTTTAATCATTAAACTTCCTTCTGCCTTATATGAGGGTTTTAGGGAAAACGCATATAAAGACCCAAGGCTAACAGCTATTCCAAAAATTCCTACTACAGGTAGCCAACGTCGTTGCAAAACCTGTAAATATTTCTGAATATCTATTTCTTCAAAGTTTGGTAAAGATTCCATTGTCATATAGCAATACTATAGAAAACAAGACTGTTTGCAGCAGATTGTTTGTAAGCATTCTCCTTGCAGTAGGACTGTGGTGTGTTCGCTCTTTTATATTTGCGTTTTCTATCACCTAAAACCTGTTTTTTAGGTTGTTTAGGAGTTGAAAAAATACTATTCAAGTGCCATTTATGCACCAAATAGTATACAGCACGACCTAATGCTTGAATATTTGGGATAAAGATAGCACCTTCACTGCAATTTGACCTCCTTCATTGAAAGAGACAAATATAAGATGATTTAAAAATTAACACCAAAAAGACCATTAAAACACTAGTCCAAAATAATGGATTAGATTTTAATCGTGGTAGACATCTTTCTAGTCTTCATTGACAAAAGCTTTACAATGCATTTCCTGATAAATAACTGTCAGATGTTGATGAGGTTATCAATTAAGAGTCAATTGTTTTAACTTTGAACTATTCCCTGGTAAATTGACTCACGGCTATACTTTTGCATTCAATGCGGCAAACCTCTCATCCGCATATATGGCGGAGGTTGATAAGTCGCAATTTAAACCTCCGCTATATTTTGTTCAAAAATCAAGTAGACATGGACCGAATTTAATGATGCGTTATCTGAAACCCTTGTGGAGACGTAGCAGTGCTTGTGGAGACGTAGCAGTGCTTGTGGAGACGTAGCAGTGCTTGTGGAGACGTAGCAGTGCTTGTGGAGACGTAGCAGTGCTTGTGGAGACGTAGCAGTGCTTGTGGAGACGTAGCAGTGCTTGTGGAGACGTAGCAGTGCTACGTCTCTACAATCATTATTTTCACTCCTATGTCTAATTTGAACATGTATGTGATTCAAATTAGAACCGCTATATATGATGTCTCATTTGAGAGCGTGTGTAAGTGCTAAAATACTATGTATTATTTATACGGAAGAGCTTTGTATAAATAATTATTTTTATTAAAGAATATTTTCTTATTACTCTTTACAAAAAGAGATGAATTTATATTTTCTAAAGAGAAGAAATAATCCAGGGCAAACGTATCTAAATTTGATGCTCGATAAGGCAGTAGTAACAGAATTTTGACAGTGTACTGTTTCGTCGCTTAGACTGAAAAACCTGGCGATCGCATAGTAACTTTTAGGAGCTTCCTCATTACGAATTAACGGGTTTAGATCCCATGAGCTTTAAGGAAAAATCGCCCTAATGTTAACTGGTATACAAAACTTACAATCTTTCGTAGGGCATCTTACGAACTCGTGTTAACTATTCGCTTATATTTACCCAACCTCTTGTCATACTTACCATCAACTCTACCCAATCTTCCCGACAATGTTGGGCTTTTTATGTAGAAATATTTTTTTCTATATGGCTTTACTTTACTGTTGTCATAAAGGTAAGCTATACATGTAATTACCCTTAGGGTTTGCGAAATCAATATCTAGGCACAGTTACTAAATAGCTTGTTAGTTTTCATACATGCTAACCTCTAAAAGGCACAAATTCAATATGGGATTCGTGATCTTTAGATTGTCTGACTCAATCTTGAACAAGGCTGAAAAATGTAATGCGAAAATTAAAGCTTCTGAGTATCTTGTTGGTGGTGGCTATATCGTTTAGCCTTTCAGTTTTCGTTTCTTACGTTTTCCCATACAAAGTGTTCGGTCAGATTGCTCTTCCTGACGAAGATACTTTAATGGTTCGCCGCCAAGCCGAGGTTGCAACCAACTTTGTGGTTCAACCTCCTCCTGATGATCGCCCCCTGCGTCCAGCGGAGCGTGTGCGTCGGGACACCTATGGCGATGTCGGACTTACCCCCGTAAGAACTTTGGCGCAGTTGGATACATTACTTTATCCTTCTATACCAACCTCAGTTCGTGAAAGAGTGATAGAAGGGTCTGAGTTCTTTACTACCCCAAACAAAGTTGAGAACGGTTTCGGGTCGGTAGCCATGCAAACTCGATGTGCGGGTTGTCACCTGAATAACCTTGAGTCAGTTCCCAATGAAGGACTACTCACAGGTACTTCTCTCGTCAGTCGAGCTGGCAGGACAACTACCACAAACTTCAGTATTGTATCAGGCAATACCACAGATGGCGGTCAAGCTCCCGGTAGACGCTTAGATCCGGTCAATCCCGATGGTTCTGTTGACTTAAGTCGTCGGAGTGTAAACACCAGTCAAGAATTAGATGCGGTTAATAGTACAGGGCGAACCGCAGCCTTTACAGTCTTTGGAGACTTTTCACCCAGTCAAGAAGAGGTCAATTTTCTGACATCTTTTGATTCGTTGACTAATGTGCCAAATTTCCTCGGTAGAACTCAGAATTATGGTGGTTTCTTGCAACACGTGCGCCCTCCTTCTGAAGAACTGAGAGCTTTAGACCCAAGTATAGATTGCAGACCAGAGGCTATCCCCAGCATTGCAGAAGATAGAAACCTCGTAACCGTCGATCCCGTTACGGGACTGAGTCCAGATGGATTTAGACGTGCTATTACTGAACTTGCTGGTCCCCCATATATTGGTCGTGGGTTGATAGAGGCTATTCCAAACGTCGATATTTCCAGTGCGCCTGACCCCAACGATATCAGAGGTGACAATTCCTCCCTCAACACTTCTTTGTTTCAGTGTACTGGTGATTGCATCACAGGTGCGACCAATACAATTCCTCCGAATGTGCCTCGTGGTCGAGAGGATCAACTCGCCGAAGGACTGGGGCGTTTTGGTTTACGTGCCAATGGTACAGAGATGATGCAGTTTATTGTGGGAGGGACGTTTGGTAGTCTGAGCATGACCAACCGGATCTCTCCTTTTGAGCAAGTGATTGCTGACGGCAACATTGCCCCCTATAATCGCAACTGCCGCAGTTTAATCGATGATCCAGAGATTTCTGTCAGCATACCATTTAGTGCGCGCAATTTCATCCGCGGGACGGCTCCCCCAGAATTTGGCAACAATCTCTTGGCGGTGCTAAATTCCCGAAATCCCTCCAGACCTATCAGAGGCAACAGCCCTGCTGGTAGAGTACAACGAGGGGCGCAGCTTTTTGGTATTGACCTGGTTGCCTTTGCTAACCGGACGATTGCCGGTAAGATGCCTAAACGCGGCGATGGTCTAGATCGCAATGCGATTAACCAGAGCGATCGCATGGTTGGTTGCGTCAACTGTCATACTCCAATTCAAAGAACTGGTTTGTCTCCGGCTCTTGGCGACCCATCCTTGGGACCTGATGAACAAGGACTTGTAAATGCTCTCAGCTACCGTTGGACCCCTGTCTTCTCAGATCTTAATATCCATAGAGGACCAACCATAGATGCTGAAAGGTTTGCGCCAACTCTCCGCGACCCCATCCTGATCAGCCGCACTGAAAGAATTGTTCCTGGTAACAAATCCGGCAAAGATTCCGATGACGATGATCGTGATGAGCGCAAAGGTAAATTCCGCAAGACCTTCACGACCTATGATCTCCCCCGCAACCTGAGTAGTGATGCCTTCTCAAACCAGAAAGGTAGTGCTGACGGTGATCAGTTCCGGACAACACCTCTGACAGGAATTGGCAGAGTCGGTCCCCCATTCCTGCATGATGCTCGTGTTTTCTTAAGTACCTTAAACCTTGACACCACGCCTGCGGGTACTGTAACAACCAATAGCAGAGTCACCAATGCACCGTTGGTTGTTCGCTCAGTAGACGATGCGATTCGTGCAGCGATTGAGTTACATGACCTGCCAGCACCGGATGACTCTAAGACTTCTAAGCTGCGGGGTGGCGGATGCCCTGTTCCCAGAGGTGGCAAAGTCACCAATATAATCGGCAACGTTATTGACTACAGCTTATACGGCACATCACCTGAGAATGTCATTTGCCCACCTTATGACAGTGAGCTTTCGACAACTCATCGGGGTGAAGCACGGGAAGTTATTGCTCGTTTCCGTACTCTGACACCTTCCGATCAACAATCCATGATTGATTTCTTGAGGCAGTTGTAGACGCTCTCCAATATCTCTAATATGGATTATTTGTGAATTTCAATTCACTACAGGGACGTTCTTAAGAACGTCCTTTTTTTGATATCTTCGCAACCAGAAAGTAATACGCTTGGTATTATATCATGTCCGGGTAATTAGTTACGATATAAAATTTGCAGAGTTGTTAGATTCCAAAATCTCAGCGTCATTTTTATCGTAAGTGTTCAAGCGGACATGATATTAAGGATTTTTGGTACTGATTTTAGACCTGTAGAGACGCGACCGGTCGCGAAATCTTTAGAGAGACGCAAGGGAATCGCCGTCTCTACAGAAAATTTATCCGTCAAGATGAAATATATTTTCTACCTTCTGCCTTTCTTCGGTAAATTAGAGGATTTTTAAGTTATGCTTAAAATGATGCTGTTATTGACATCAATATAAACATCAAAAAAATTATGAAAAATCAGATCCGCACGACAATAACTTTACCTGGGGAACTTTTAGCCGCTGCTGACGAAGCAGTTAGTCAAGGAAAAGCTAAAAATCGCAATGAGTTTGTCGCACAAGCACTTATACACGAACTGGAAGCACTCAAACGGGCAGAAATTGATGCAGCACTGGTGGAAATGGCACAAGATCCAGAGTATCAAGCTCAAGTGCTAAAAATGGAGGCTGAGTTTGCTGTAGGGAGTTGGGAAGCGTTGCAAGCGGGAGAATCCCCAACATGAGGAGGGGAGAAGTTTATGATGCTCGACTTGAACCTGTTGAAGGTTCTGAGCAAGGTGGAACTCGTCCTGTGATTATAGTCAGCAGAGATGCGATCGCTGCTAATAGTCCTGTAGTTTTAGCTGTTCCTTGCACTACTTATAAAGCTGGTAAACGAGTTTATCCCACTCAGGTATTAATTCAAACCCCAGACGGTGGATTAACCAACGACTCTATCGCTATGGCAGATCAGGTGCGGGTATTATCCAAAACTCGCTTTTCGCGTTTACGGGGAATGCTTAATGATGAAACAATGATTTTATTGAATGAAGCTTTATTAATTGCGTTGGATTTGCCTGGTCAAGTTTGAATAACCCAAGGGCGATCGCACATAAATTCATGCAACATCATACCCTTTTTGAAGTAGCGATCGCACAACCCTGATTTTTAGTTCTGAGATGGCGAGGTTGACAAGCGTGGGTAGACGCTATTATTGGCTTGTCGTCAGATAAAATCAAATAAAGGCAATAAGCCAGACGGAGACAACTATGAGTCAAGCTATTGAGAAAGTACGCTGGACAATTTACGATTTAGAGGGTCTACCGCAGAATGAATGGACGCGCTATGAAATTATTGATGGAGAACTTTTCATGACTCGCTCTCCTCATCGCAAACATCAACAAGTTTGTGTTAAGATTGCTGGAAAACTCGATACTTGGTCAGAGTCGAGTGGTTTAGGGGAAACAATTGTTGCTCCCGGTGTAATTTTTTCGGAAGCAGATAGCGTCATCCCGGATGTAGTTTGGGTAAGTCGAGAAAGACTAGCTCAAATTGAAGATGAAGCAGGACATTTGAGAAGCGCACCAGAGTTAGTTGTAGAGGTTTTATCTCCTGGGAAACAAAACGAATTTCGAGGTAAGGAAGCAAAACTAAAACTTTATTCAGTTCAAGGTGTGCGAGAATATTGGATTGTTGATAGGTTAACTAAACAAATTGAAGTTTATCGACGAGAGAAAGCGCGATTAATTTTAGTTGCTACTTTGTTAGGTGATGATGAAATAACCTCGCCACTTTTACCGGGATTTTGTTGTTCTATCAGTTCCTTTTTTCCTGAATAATGGGAAAAAGCGCATGTTATCAAGCGCGATCGCTTTTTCTGTGAGAAAAAGTGATTAAATTAGACATCTCCAGATTCATACGTAAAGACCTTCCGCCGGAACGTCTCTACAAGGGTTTCGGGCAACGCATAATTAATTTCTGGAGACGTCTATTATATAAATTTACGTATATATGTTAATCCTTCATCCGCTTTCAGATTTCATCGACAATTATACAGTCAGTAACTCGTCTGCAAGCTATTATTATCAAGGGTGCTGTCCTGAAAGTGGCGAACTTCTCAAACTACCACGCACTTCATTAGTGGAAGCGATCGCACATAAATTCATGCAACATCTTGCCCAAAATGACTTATACTGTCGCGAAGGTAAAATGTATGGAGTATTATTAGTAGAACTACCATTAGGCGAACAACGGGTAATAAAAGCTTTCTCCGGTCTTCTCAATGGTAATAGCATAGTTGAAGGCTGGGTTCCGCCAATTGCCGGACGAGATGAAGTAGCTTTAGAAGAAGCTCGCACATTGGCTGAATTGGAAGCAATAAAGCAGGAAATTATAACTTTAAAGCAACTTCCCCAAAGGCAAGAATATGAAACCCTTAAAAGCGAGTTTAATATTAAGTTGCACTCCCTGAGCGATCGCCATCAAAATTATCAACTGCAACGATACGAAAAACGTCAGATATTCTGGGAAACTTTGACTGGAGAAGCTTTAATAATTGCCCTTGAACAACTTGATGAAGAAAGTCGTCAACATGGAATTGAGCGACGACATCTGAAACGCTTACGAGATGAAACTTTGCATCCGCTGAAGTCGATAATTGAAGCCGCAGATATACAAATTCGCGAACTGAAACAACAGCGCAAACAACTATCTCGCCAACTTCAGGCACAGATGCACGCAACTTACACCTTAGTGAATTTTCTAGGTCAATCAAAATCTTTGCAGCAATTAATACCTGATGGCTTACCCACTGGAACGGGAGATTGTTGCGCTCCAAAACTGCTGCACTATGCGGCAACACACAACCTGAAACCCTTAGCAATGGCTGAGTTTTGGTGGGGTGCATCCTCTGCACAAGACAAAATACAGGGAGAATTTTATGGTGCTTGTGTGGAACGCTGTCAGCCATTGATGGGGTTTTTATTGTCAGGATTAAGACGTAACCCCCCAGAGGTATTACCGATACTTTATGAAGACGAATGGCTAATTGCAGTAAATAAACCTCCAGGACTGCTTTCTGTGCCTGGTCGTTATCGCGATCGCCAAGATAGTGTCTTAACTCGCTTGCATAATTTATTACCGGATGGCATGGCGATCGCATCTGTGCATCGTTTGGATCAAGAAACATCTGGGATACTTTTGCTAGTACGCGATCGCTCTTCTCATCGTCAACTCAGCCAACAGTTTCAGCAACGCCAAATTCACAAAGTTTACGAAGCGGTACTTTCCGGTTTGCTGACAATTGATCAAGGTATAATTGAATTGCCATTATGGGGAGATCCGCAAAATCGTCCATATCAAAAAGTCCATGAATGCGGCAAATTCAGCTTAACTCACTACCGGGTAATTGCGAGGGAGAAAGCGTACACACGTGTCGAATTTATACCAAAAACCGGACGCACCCATCAATTGAGAGTTCACGCAGCCGATGTTAGAGGACTTGGGATGACAATATTAGGCGATCGCCTTTATGGATGCGATGCTGTTGTAAATCGATTATATCTGCACGCTAGAGAACTTCGCTTTCAGCATCCGCAGACTGGAGAAACTTTGCATTTACAAGCAAATACACCGTTTTGATAATTAAGCTTATGCTAAAGCCTTCTATTACACCATGTCTGTTTAATTAACAGTAATAAAAACAACGCAACCGTCGTAGAGACGTTCCGCCGGAATGTCTTTACATTGTAAGTAATTTACCGTGCATTATATTATACCATGTCTGTTTAATTAACATTAGACATAGGAGTGAAAATGAATGTAGAGACGTAGCACTGCTACGTCTAATCAAGAGTTTTGGGTAACGGATCATTAATTTCTACCAGATGTCTATTAGACATCTCCAAAAAAAGGTAGAGACGCGAAATTTCGCGTCTCTACAAGGGTTTGGGCAACGCATAATTAATTTACGGAGATGTCTATTAATAAAAAATCCTAAATTCTTGATTAGACGTAGCAATGCTACGTCTCTACATCATATATAATCTACCGGACTTGATACAAGTGCTACGTCTCTAGGTCTTTTCTAAAGCTATCAAATATGAGGAAAGCCTGTCAATTGACTTTGAATATCATGCAAAAGTGACTACTATTTTTTTAATTAAAGAATAAATTAGATTTTGGTAGTAATTTCATCCAGGCGTAATAGCGGTTTGTAGTAAATTATGAAAGTGGGGTTATTTGAGCAAAAGTGGACAGAGGTTAGAAAAGCATTTGCCATCGCTATGCTTAGTGGATTTATCACAACTGCAATTATTTCCTGCGGTAACAACAAAAGTGTATTGGTAACAGAAATAAAAGTGAGTCCTGCTAGTCGTGGAATTGGGAAAGCATCGAAAGCTGGGAACTTTTATATTCAGGGGCAAAGTCAACATGTAAAAGGAGACTCACAAGCTGCGATCGCATCTTATACAAATGCGATTAACCTTAATCCTAACTATGCCGAGGCTTATAATAGCCGAGGACTTGCTTACTTTGATTTGGGTAACAAACAGGAAGCGATCGCCGATTATAACCAAGCCATTCGCATTAATCCTAACTTTGCCCAACCGTATAATAACCGAGGAAATGTTCGTGCTTCAAATGGAGATAGCAACAATGCGATCGCTGATTACACCGAAGCAATTCGGATTAATTCTAACTATGCTGAAGCTTACAATAACCGGGGAAATGCTCGTTCAGCGATGAAAGACATAAATGGAGCGATTGATGATTTCGATCAAGCGATTCTCCTCGATTCTAGATATGCCATAGCTTATAATAACCGGGGTAATGCCCGCCAAGCCAACGGAGATCCTCAAGGAGCGATCGCTGATTATAACGAAGCCATTCGCCTCAATCCTAACTTTGCCGCAGCTTACAACAATCGAGGCAACGCTCGTGCTGCAAATAAAGACAAACAAGGAGCGAAAGCCGACTTGCAACGCGCTGCAACTATTTTTGAACGAGAAAACAACAAGGGATTATACCAAGAAGTGATGAACAATCTTAAAGAATTGGGGCAGTAGGGGGGAGAGGGGGGAGAGGGGGGGAAGAAGAATTATTCTTTTTGTCTCTTGTCTCCCTTGTCCTCCTTGTCCTCCTTATCCTCCTTGTCTCTCACTCCCCCACTCCCCGACATAATTGACATACTCCCTGACCTGAAAGTTCAGGGATTCTGGATTCAAACAGCAACAGCAGGCATAGCCGGTCTTAGATCACCTAGTCCAACAGACAAAGCCAAGCGCCTGCTCATACTATTGTACCAAAAACCAGTACTAAAGGACGGGGCTTTAGACCCAAATTTTTGGTAAAGCGGGGAAATTTGCACTCGCTGCGATCGCATACTTGGCTGTATTCAAATTACCCTACGTCTTTTTTAGAAGAATAAGAAATCAAGGTGATAACTAGCTGAAAATTAATGTATTTAGGCGCCGGGTCTGAAATAATCGAGGAGGCGATCGCCTGAATCAGCGCGAACCAATGCCACAACTACATCAGGTAGAGCTGTTAAACTGGGATACACCAATATGAATTAAAGTATGGCAGAAAAAAAATCATCAACAAAATATGAAGTTTAGCTTTTCTGTGTCAGCTGAATCTGATAACTTAGTTACACAGTTTAATTTACAATGCTTCTTTATTAATTATTTAATTATGGCGCTTATAGTTCAGAAATACGGTGGCAGTTCTGTCGGTTCAGTTGAACGTATTCAAGCTGTGGCACAGCGCGTCTACAAAACTGTGAAAGCCGGAAATTCTGTTGTTGTCGTGGTTTCGGCAATGGGCAAAACCACCGATGGACTTGTCAAACTAGCGCACGAAATCTCCAAAAATCCCAACCGTCGGGAAATGGATATGCTACTTTCCACTGGTGAGCAAGTATCCATCGCTGTGGTTAGTATGGCATTGGATGAACTCGGACAACCGGCAATTTCTCTCACAGGCGCTCAAGTAGGAATTGTTACCGAAGCCGAACACACCCGCGCCCGAATTTTGGATATCAAAACCGATCGCCTAAAACGCCATCTCAAAGAAGGCAAAGTTGTTGTTGTAGCCGGATTTCAAGGTATATCCAGCCTGGAAGAAGGGGAAATTACAACTTTGGGACGTGGCGGTTCCGACACTTCAGCAGTAGCTTTGGCAGCCGCATTGCGTGCAGATTTTTGTGAAATTTATACAGATGTACCAGGTATTTTAACTACAGATCCGCGTTTAGTTCCGGAAGCACAGTTGATCGAGGAAATTACCTCAGATGAAATGTTGGAACTTGCCAGCTTAGGGGCAAAAGTGCTGCATCCCCGTGCTGTGGAAATTGCCCGCAATTACGGCGTTCCCCTCGTGGTACGCTCAAGCTGGACAGATCAACCGGGTACTTGGGTAACTTCGCCTAAACCACAAGAGCGATCGCTTCTTAATTTAGAAATAGCTCCTGCGGTTAATGATGTAGAATTCGATACCGACCAAGCCAGAGTAGCTTTGTTGCGCGTACCAGATAAACCAGGCGTTGCAGCGCGGTTATTTGGAGAAATTGCCCGTCAAAATGTCGATGTAGATTTGATTATTCAGTCAATACATGAAGGCAATACAAATGACATTGCCTTTACCGTAATGACACCGATATTGAAGCGTGCCGAAGCCGTAGCAGCAGCGATCGCCCCAGCACTGCGAAGTCAAAATGGTGCATCCACAGAAGCCGAAGTCATGGTACAACAGCAAATCGCCAAAATCAGCATTTCCGGCGCAGGAATGATTGGGCGTCCCGGCGTCGCGGCTCAAATGTTCATCACGCTAGCCGAAGCAGGTGTGAACATCCAGATGATATCTACTAGCGAAGTGAAAGTAAGTTGCGTAGTTGACGCCGCACAATGCGATCGCGCTGTTGCCGCACTCCGGGAAGCGTTTGAGATCGAAGATAAGGGGCAGGGAGCAGGGAGCAGGGGGCAGGGGGCAGGGGGACAAGGAGGAATTTCTTTCTTATCTCCCCCCTCTCCCTTGTCCCCCCCCTCTCCCTTATCTCCCCCCTCTCCCTTATCTCCCCCCTCCCATCCCCCCGTCCGTGGTGTCGCTTTAGACATGAACCAATCGCGTTTGGCAATTCGTCAACTACCAGATCGTCCGGGGATGGCAGCGAAGTTGTTTGGACTATTAGCGCAGCATAATATCAGTGTGGATATGATTATCCAATCTCAGCGCTGCCGAGTAATTGATGGTGTTCCCAGACGAGATATAGCTTTCACTGTTGCGAGGATGGATGGAGAAGCGGCAAAGAAAATGCTGCAACAAGCAGCGTCAGAATTTGGCTGGGGTGAAGTTGTTTTAGATAATGCGATCGCTAAAGTGAGTATTGTTGGTGCAGGTATGGTGGGGCAACCAGGAGTTGCAGCGAAAATGTTTGAGGCGATCGCTCAACACAAAATTAACATTCAAATGATCGCCACCTCAGAAATTAAAATTAGCTGTGTCGTCGATCAAGAACAAGGTGTTAAAGCTTTGCAAGTTATTCACGCAGCTTTTGGACTTGCAGGAAGCCAAAAATTTGTAGTGCCGGCGTAATTTCAGCAGGCAAATAAATTATCACCAACAATCGTAGAGACGTTCCGGCGGAACGTCTCTACAATGTTTGCGGTTTACTACCTTTCAATGAATAGACAACCGACGTAGAAATTAATTATGCGTGATCCAGAACCCTTGTAGAGACGTAGCATTGCTACGTCTCCTCTTATTCGGAGATGACTCAATTAATCGCGACCATTGAGGGCAATTAGCAACCGCAAAATAAAGACGAATAAATTGATGTAGGTAAGATACATCGACAAAGCCGCAGGTAGATATTGATCATCGCTGTAGGTTCTGCTCACTTCTATTTTGACTTATATCCTCAGAGCTATGTGATTTAAGAAATGGCGGAATTCCTCACTTGATTTATATCAAGTCAAAATAGCCTAAAACAGATGATGGCACAAAAATCATGCGTATAAATACGTATTCCTAAAGTTAGACTATTCCCAAGTTCAGTGGAACGACGATGGTTTATTCAGCCCCATCTAAGGAAAATAAATTACAGCTTTGATGAAAATTTACGCAACTCCAATTTTTCTGAAAAAGGAGTTACTAGAAAGGAATTTATATGGTAACAAGTCAGTCCTCTCTACGGTCTGATGGTATTGAGTTATTGCACTTATACCACCAGAATCCTTCTATTAAACTTCGTAATCAACTTGTACAGTTACATACTGGCTTAGTGCGTAAGATGGCTCATAAATTCAGCCATCAATGTAATGAACCTTATGAAGATTTAGAACAAATCGGTTATTTCGGTTTAATCAGGGCAATTGAGCGATTTGATCCGAGTCAAGGATATGCTTTTAGTTCGTTTGCTGTGCCTTACATTCGCGGAGAAATGCTGCACTTTTTGCGCGATCGCAGTACTCTATTAAAGATACCCCGTCGTTGGCAAGAACTCTACAATGAAGGGCAAAAAATTCGCAGGGAATTATCAATGTCTTTGGGTCGTCCTCCGAAAGATTCCGAAATTGCCAACATACTCAAAGTATCTGTCCAAGAATGGCAAGAAACTAAGTTAGCCGCTCAAAATCGGATGCCTTTGAGTTTAGATGCTACCGCAGTTCACTATGTTGATTGCCAAATAACTTTAGGTGAAGCACTTCCCTGTCCCCGTTCTACGGCTTTTCAACAACAAGAAGAAGAACGGCAACAACTCCAAGGGGCAATAAATATGTTAGAAGAAAAGCCCCGCTTGGCTGTTGAATTAGTCTTTTTAAAAGAATTTTCTCGCAAAGATGCCGCAAAGAAAATTGGTACTAGTCCAATGACAGTAACGCGATATTTACAAAAGGGAATTCAGGATTTAATGTGTTCCTTGCAACCCGCAGTGGCAACTTGATTTTAGTCAAGAGTCCAAAGTCAAGAGTCCAAAATCCAAAATCCAAAGTCCAAAATCCAAAGCTCAAAGTTTATTGACCATTGACTCTTGACCCTTGACCATTAGATATCTCCAGAAATTAATTATGCGTTGCCCCAAACCCTTGTAGAGACGTAGCACTGCTACGTCTTTACCTCTTTTCCAACAGATGTCCATTGACTAATTATCTAGATTTTAAATCTGCGATCGCTCCTCTCGTCATAGCAGCAATGGCTTTATCTGTCGCTTTCGGCAAATGATAATATTTGCCTCCTGAAGTATGAGCTAATTCCTTGGCAAAGCCAGTAGAAACAAATTTACTTTCAGTATCAATCATTAATAACTGCATCCCTAAAACACGGATTCTGGCAGCAATTTCTAGCAATTCCGCTTTGATATCCGGCTTTTCTCCAGGTTCTTGGGGTTCCCCTAAAGAACGAGACAACGGAATATTACCGCGTCCATCGGTTATCGCTACAATTACGACTTGCCCAATATCTCCACTCCTAACCGCATTCAACCCAACCCGCACAGCTTGGCTTAAACCATGCGCTAGCGGTGAACCACCACCACAAGGTAATCTTTCCAAACGGTTCCGCGCTAAAGCAATAGAGCGGGTTGGAGGCAATAATACCTCAGCTTGTTCCCCCCGGAAAGGAATCAACGCCACTTGGTCGCGGTTTTGATAAGCTTCTGTTAAAAGTTGCATTACCGCACCTTTGGCTGACTGCATCCGGTTCAGTGCCATTGACCCAGAAGCATCCACTACAAATATGATCAAAGCTCCGGCTTTACGTACCAACCGCTTAGAGCGAATATCTGTCTGTTCGACAAATACCCGCTTTTGTGGGGATGGGGGAGTGGAGGAGGGGATGCGGGGAAAGAATTGTTCCCCTTGTCCTCCCTGCCCCCTGCTCCCTGCCCCCTGCTCCCTGCCTCCCACTCCCTCACTCCTCAAACGTCGTGCCTTTTGATACGGTGCAGCGGCTCTTAAAGTGGCATCTACGGCGATGCGTCGCACTTTTCCTTTGGGTATCATCGGCTTGATGTAGCGTCCCCGGTCTTCAGACAGAATTAAGCTGCGACTGCCAGATTTACCCATACGCTGCGCCGTTTGAGCAAAATAAAGCACGCTGGGATCAAGAATTACACCTTCAGGATCAAAGATGAATTCTTCGGGTATGCTGGGTGGTTCTTGTTCTTCTTGATTTTCTTCTTGTTCGTCTTCTTCCTTCTCTTCTTGTTCCGATTCGTCTTGATTTTCTGGTGGTGCTGGTGGTGGAGGTGGTGGAGGGGGTTGTTGTTCGGGTGGTGTCTGCAACACCGTTGCTCGTGGTACAATTACCATCTCTACTGCACGGCGTAAATCTTCGGCATTTACTGTGGTGCGTCCATCCAAAGCCGCAGATGCTTTAGCCACGCGCATGGCGAATAATTCGGCGCGATGTCCTTGCACTGCCCCACGAATTGCTTCATCTACTAGGTAAGCGATTTGTTCGTGGCTGATGGTAACTTCTTTCAACCATTCCCGCGCAAGGAGGATTTGAGTTTTTAGGTTATCGATGTCTTCGTTATATTGCTGAAGAAAGTCTTGGGGAGATTTAGAATAGGCGATCGCTTGTTCTACGGCTTCGACTCTTTGATCTAATCCGAGTACGCCATCAGCCGAAAGTGCGATCGCTATTCTATCAAGCAAATGTTCTCGCAGCGTTCCTTCTTCTGGATTGTAGGTGGCAATAAACAGCGGTTTGCTCGGATGCTGAAAACTAATACCTTCCCGCTCAATTCGGTTGCGCCCGTCAGATAATACTGTTAAAAGCTGGTTGCTAATTTGGTCATCTAATAAATTAATTTCATCAACATACAGCACACCTCGATGTGCTGCTGCAAGCAAACCAGGCTGAAACACCGTTTCACCCTGTTTTACCGACTGTTCCACATCCACAGAACCCAAAAGTCGGTCTTCAGTCACTCCTAGAGGAATTTGCACAAAGGGTGCCGGGATGACTTCGGTTTCTATTGTCTCCCCAACTTCGGCGATCAGCTTATCATCCCATTCTTCTGGGCGATTGGGATCGCAATTGCTCAATCCACCTTTAACCACTTCGATGGGTGGAATTATAGCATGAATAGCACGAGCCATCACAGATTTTGCCGTACCGCGACGACCTGCGATCGCTACTCCTCCTAACTCCGGATCGACCGCAGCTAGCAGCAACGCTAGTTTAATTGCTTCTTGACCGACCACAGCAGTCAGCGGAAAGGCAGTAATTGTAGGCGCAGGCATGATTTGCACATTTTAACTTGTCTTTTAGCATATCAATTTCTGGCACAATTAAAATAAGTCTTATCGCAAGTTTCTTTTAGGAGCAAAATGTATGAGTATCGCTCAGGCTAAACGCTTCACACTAGATGAATACCACAAACTCGCAGAATTAGGCTTTTTCCATGAAGAAGAGCGAATTGAGTTAATCAATGGAGAAATTATTCAAATGGTAGCGAAAGGTACGGCGCACGAAACTTGTTTGCGTAATTTGTTGCGAGAACTCCCAAAGCTGGTGGGAGACAGAGCAACTTTGCAATGTCAAGCACCGATTGTTATACCACCTAAAAGTGAACCAGAACCAGATTTTGCTATTCTTCAAAACCGAGGTGATAATTATTTTTCTAGTCATCCTCAACCGGCTGATGTCCTGCTGGTGATGGAAGTTTCAGATTCTTCTTTGGATTATGACCAAGATGTAAAAATACCTCTTTATGCTCAAGCAGGTATTTCTGATTATTGGATATTTAATTTATTTGATAATTATCTAGAATCTTATAATGAACCGTATCAGAATCATCAAGGGAAATATGGCTATTTGAATAAGCGGATTATCTTACCCAATCAAGTAATAGCACTGCCTTGTTTTCCTGATTTATCTGTTGACTTAGGCAAAGTTTTTCCGCCAAAGGTGAGTTTATCAGGTTTGTGAATGTGGGCGATCGCGTTGGCGGAGCCTCTCGTAGAGAAGTGACTCCGTAGGAGTATCGCTTTTACAATTCTTCACAAACAAGGGTATTGACATATAGTTGAAAGTGTGCAAATCTATATTCAGACAGCATAATATCCGCATTCTAAAGCGCAGATTTTTTTGTATTGTCTCAGCGGCAGGATTCCTAGTTTTCTGCCAAATTTCGGGTCATCCCGTTTCCTGAATATTCAGCCTGATGTCAGATCAGGTCATTGACACTCATATTCAGTGGGAAGGCAAGGTATTTGGATGAATGTTCAGGAAATGGGTTGACTCGGAGTTTGGCAGAAAGCCAGGATTCCTACGGCTGAGACTAGAATAAAAAATGTGTAAATAGAGAGTTAGGTGATAGAGATGTACTCATTGAGTATACATTTCTGGCATAAAACTTTAGTACAGCTAGATGCATGATTGACTGATGCTGTCCAGTAAATCAAATCTAAATCTGGACATACTTCAATGATAGACATTCATCTTGGTTCAAGTGGAAAAACAACCCAGCAACAACAATCTTTAGTTTCCATTTATTGCGACCTTCAAAACGTTTTGTCAATTAAAAAACAAGCTGATTTTTTGTTATCTTTTGCCCAATCCAAAGGACGTATAGATTGTAAAAATCTATATCATAATTCGCAGCATAAAAACCAAGTTGATGCCAAAAATAATCTCAAGTCTCTTGGTTTTAATTGTGTTGATGTTCCTTGCTCTTTAAAGAACAGTGCAGATAATCAATTGATAGCGGACTGTATTAAACAAGTTGCCCTTAAGCCCTCGCCTGATATAATTATCTTTGTATTAGGAGACAGAGACTTTGCCGGCTTAATTTGTGTTTTGCTTTCTTTGGGTAAAAAGGTGATAATCTTTGCTCAACGAGGTAGTGCAAGTCAAACCCTGATTAAACTTGTTGGTAATGATAATTTTCACTTTGTGGACGAATTACCTCAGTTAATTGTAGAAAAAAATCTGCTTCAAATAAGTTCCATTAATTCCCCAATTAATTATAATGAGGCTATAGAGTACCTTGTCAAAGCTATCAAGATTGCCTTAAGCCAAGGTAAGTCTACAGTATTGGGTTACATTAACAGCCTGATGCGTGAGCATTTTTCCAACTATCAAGGAGTTTCCTGTATTCGTACACTTGATGGAAAGAAATTTTCACGTTTTGGTAAGTTTGTTGATGCTGCTGTAAAAGAAGGGAAAGTCCGAATGCAAAATCAGGAGTTGCTTTTAATAGAGTAATATAAATTGGCAGCCTGAAGTTGTTTCCCGGAAATCCACTATAGCTTTTACAAACCCAGTTTATTTAAACAACTGGGTTTTTTCAAGTTCACCGCTATTTGCAACTTTACAGCCTTCTATTTTGAGCGTAATAATACTTTGAAAATTTCCATGCAATTAAGTTCCGCAAACAAAAACGAGATAAACATGCACAAACTTCTGACATTTCGTGATGAAAAACTTTTACGCAAAGCTTTAACCCACCGTTCTTATGTTAATGAAAATCCAGGAGAAGGGGAACATAACGAACGCTTAGAATTTCTTGGTGATGCTTTGCTCAATTTCTTAAGTGGTGAATATCTTTTCCGTCATCATCCAGAAAGGGGAGAAGATGAATTGACTCGCAGACGTTCAGCATTAGTAGATGAAAAGCAATTAGCAAAGTTCGGTATCGAAGTAGGTTTAGACTTTAGGATGCGGTTGGGAAAAGGTGCAATTCGAGACGGAGGTTATCAAAATCCCAACTTACTTAGTAGTACTTTTGAAGCAGTTATTGCTGCTTATTATTTAGATAATAATTCAGATATTGAAGCCATTCGCGCTATTATTGAACCGTTATTTGATTCTGTACCTGAGAATATTGTTGTATCTCGCTCAAATGTAGACTCAAAAAATCGTCTTCAGGAATGGGTACAAAGCAATGTGACTCCAAATCCTCCTAAATATGAGGCAGTTCAAATCGGTGGTTTGTCTCACGCACCAGAGTTTCTCGCCAAAGTTTTTGTCGGTGAAAAAGAGTATGGACAAGGTAAAGGACGCAATAAAAAAGATGCTGAAAAAGCTGCCGCTGAAGATGCGATCGCCCTTTTGAAAAAACAAGGTTTGTTGTAAAATTTAATTATGATTTTACTTCCAAAGGCAAAATCACGGTGAAAGTAGAACCAACTCCTACTTCTGAATCTAGCTTAATTTCGCCTTGCAATAATTTCACCAATCGGGAAGCGATCGCTAACCCCAAACCAGTGCTTTCCGGAAGGTAAGAATTATTGCTCATAGCTACGCGAAAATAAGATTCAAAAATCTGGGTTTGGTCTTCTTTATGAATACCAATTCCGGTATCTGTGATTGCGATCGCCCATTTATCATTCTCCCACATTTGACAGATTATGTTAATGCTGCCTGTCTCTGTGTAGCGAATCGCGTTACTTACCAAATTTGTGACAATTTGCTGTAATCGTAACGAATCTGTGACAACTTCACTCGGAGCGCGATCGCAATCTACCTGCATTTGTAAATTTTTATTACGCGCCAAAGGCTCTAACATTTCGCATACATCGTTAATTAATTTATGCAGATTGATAGATGCTGGGTGCAATTTCATTTGTCCAGCTTCATAGCGAGACAATTCTAATGTATCGTTAATTAAGTGTAGTAATTTTCTCCCATTACGTAGCACGCGCTCAATGTGTTCTAAATTGTTAACGTTATCTTTTACCTCTGTCTTTTGTCGTTGCGAGCGCAAAAACAAATCCGAGTAGCCAATAATTGAAGTGAGAGGAGTTTTTAATTCATGGGCTAGATGTGACAAATTATCTTGATTTGCTCGAAGCAAGCGATTGAGTTCTTGATTGTGAATAATTAACTGATTTTGTAACTGGTTGAGTTCTGCTAATCGCTGCTCAGTATAGCTTTGAAAACATCGACCGATCGCTTCATCCAATACTATATTAATTAACCGCACTATCCGCATGACTTCTGCTGCTGATACTTGCAATAATTGTGGCTCTAAAATCGAAAATATTACCTGACGTAGTATTCGATATTCTCGTGCAATTTCCTCAGCAGTAAAGCCTTGTTCTGCTCTCAGACTACCATGATGCAAACTCGCATCAATTATTGGCTGAATTTCATTAGTTTGATATTCAGAAAGTACAGTTGCTAGCGCTAAAACCACATGACTGATATGATTTTCTATCGCTTTTCGAGATAAATCGTTAGCGCTTTCAATCTTCTTGTCTTGCCGAACAGCTTCCACCCAGTTTGCTATAATCGTGTCTGTTTTTTTAGCCAAAAATTCACTCAAATCCATTATGGTAGCTTCAGCAAAGAATAAATGAATAAGTTTCTAGATACCTATATATAATTTTAGCGATCGCACCTTTGAGTTTATAGCCACTTGGTGGTATTTCATCTGTCCAAAGGGAGAAATTTATCATTTATTATCTTACTTCTTTTCTATCGCAATGATAAGAATATTTTATGAAAGTATTTTAATATAAATATATTTACCAAAGAACCGTGTTATAATTTGTATTCAACTTGAGTAAGTCAGCTTAATCTAGCAAATTTCATTACCTAAACTTGTTTAGGTGGAAGATGATGCTAGAGCGGAGGAACCAGATTTTGGGGCGTATTTTATAGAAATCCCGTACAGACGTTCCGCCGGAACGTCTCTACATAACTTTCTTAAAAAGGGTATTTCTCAACCCTAGCCCGTCAGCTAACTTCGTAGGCATTGAGAAGAGACTGAAGAGGCAGCATTATTAATGTTATGACCTCATCAGTGTCCAAGGCTGGTGCTGCTCAGATTTTTTGTACCTGTGCTTAAATCTGTTGAGGTAAGAATGATATTTCAATTAAATTTGGCTGCAATTGTAGCAGTTGCGGGACAGGCTGTATGGAAACAGGCAAAACCTGCGATTTTCAAAGATGTAGTTATATTACCTATCCTTGGGTTCTTGGGGATAATCTTATTGTGGTGGGTTATTGCCCTTGCCAACCATGAATTGATGCCCACCCCCCCTGAGGCATTAGCGGCGAATATGGACTACATATTACACCCTTTTTACCAACGCGGACCCGGCAACTTGGGAATTGGTTGGTTGTTGCTAGCTAGTCTGCGTCGGGTAATAGTTGGCTTTTTGTTAGGTGCGGTAGTGGCAATTCCTCTGGGTTTTCTGATTGGCATGTCCAGATCGGCAATGTTAGCTTTTAATCCGATCATTCAGATTTTTAAACCCGTATCGCCTCTGGCTTGGTTGCCGATCGCTTTAGCCATATTTAATTTAGCAGATCCCTCAGCTATTTTTGTTATTTTCATTACTTCACTGTGGCCCACAATTATTAACACTGCTCTGGGAGTTTCTAGCGTTTCTAAAGATTACTTAGATGTGGCGCGGGTTTTAGAAATGCCTCGTTGGAGACGAATTACAAAAATAATTTTGCCCGCCAGTTTACCGTATATTTTTACAGGTTTGCGAATTAGTTTAGGCATTGCTTGGCTAGTAATTGTTGCTGTGGAAATGCTCACAGGTGGTATTGGAATCGGCTTTTTTGTCTGGGATGAATGGAGTCGTTTAAACCTGAGTTCAGTGTTTTTAGCCGTGTTTATAATTGGCATAACTGGACTACTACTTGACGTCGCCGTGGGCAAAGTCCAAGAATTAATAACTCACCGTCCAACAACTTCAAATTAGTAATTGGATAGTGAGGCTGCACGTTATGCCCACAGAAAGAGAAGCCTGGGGCGTTGCGCGTACAAAGCCCACCTGCGTGGGCTAAATTATATGCATCTTCAGGTAAAAACGGTATTAGTTGATAACTGTTGACTGTCAACTATCAACTATCAACCATCAACTATCAACCATCAATCATCGGTGAAAATGACGTATGAATAACACCGACAATAACAACTGGAATCGACGAGAGTTTCTGTTAGGAATGGGAGCAACGACAGCGGGAATGGCGCTGTCTTCATGTGCAATTTCAGGCGATCGCTCGGCTATTGGACTGACTGAAGAAGCTTTAGCGATAAAACCAGTAGTCAGATCCCAAGACTTAGAAAAACCGGATATCACCGTTGGTTATGTGCCGGTCAATGATTGTGCGCCATTTGCGATCGCCTGGAAAAAAGGCTTCTTCCACAAATATGGTTTGAACGTCAAACTCAACCGCGAAGCTAGTTGGGCAACCTCCCGCGACGGTCTAATTTTTGGTCGTCTTGATGCCTCACCGGTGGTATCTGGTGCCGTCACCAACGCCAGAATCGGCGCTGAAGGCGCACGTCACGCTCCCTTGTGTGCGGCAATGACCATTCACCATCACGGCAACGCTATGACCATGAACAAAGCCATGTGGGATTTCGGGTTGCGTCCGTGGTATGAGTACAACGGCGATTTAGAAGCATTTGGTAAACAATTCCGGGCATACTTTGACAGCCAACCCCCAGAACGCAAAGTTTGGGCTGTGGTGCTGAGTTCCGCCATTTACGAATACTTTGTCCGCTACGTATCCGCTGCCGCAGGTGTCGATCCCCTGAAAGAGTTTCGCGTCATCATCGTTCCACCCCCGCAGATGGTGACAAACGTGCGAATTGGTGCAATGCAAGCTTACATGGTTGCGGAACCTTGGAATACACGGGCAATTAGTGGCAACGAAGGTGTTGGCTTTACCTTTGCACAGGGCAAAGAAATTTGGCAGGGACACCCAGATAGGCTATTGGGGGTGATGGAATCTTTCATAGTCCAATACCCGAAAACCTACCGTTCTTTGGTGAAAGCGATGATTGAAGCTTGTCAATATTGCAGCAAAGCAGAAAACCGCCAAGAAGTTGCTGAATTGATTACAGATCGCTCCTTTACAGGTGCAAAACCCAAAAAGAAGGGTGCAGCGATCGCACTTTTTACAAGTCCCGGAATTCTCGGCAACTATAACTATGGTGGATTTGATGGCAAAGACCGCACCATCAAAGCTGCCGATACTACGATTTTCTACGATATTCCTGACAACATTCCCAAACAGCCAGGAGAACACGCTACATTTTTATGGAGATCCAGAAGTCTTTGGTTGATGACACAAGCAGCACGTTGGGGACAAATTAAAGAATTTCCCAAAAATGCGAATAAACTAGCCGAGCAAGGCTGGAGAACCGATTTATATCGAGAAATTGCCGCTGAGATGGGTATCGATTGTCCCAAGGATGATTATAAAGTAGAACCCCCATCCGTATTCATCGACAAAAAAGGCTTTGATCCCAGCGATCCTGTAGGCTATCTCAACAGTTTTGAGATTAGGGCAAACGCACCCAACCGCTTTTATTTGGGTTAAAAAGTCAATTCAACGTATTGTAGAGACGTGACCGTGGAACGTCTCGTGGAAAATAGACGTAGCATTGCTACGTCTAATCAAGGGTTCTGAATAACGGATAATTTCCATATCGGTTGTCTATTGGTCATCAGTATTATTTCAGGAGTTTCTCAAGATGAAATCTACCTCTTTTTCTGAGAATAACTACAATATCGCCACTCCCCGCACTGGATTTTTAGAAGTTGAAAATTTAGTGAAAGCTTATTCTTCGCCAGAAGGTAAAAAATCTGTCGTTTTAGATAATGTGAATCTCAGTATTGGTGAGGACGAATATATTTCTGTAATTGGTCACTCCGGTTGTGGTAAATCTACTTTATTAAAAATAGTAGCCGGTTTAGAAAAAGCAACTTCTGGCTCAGTCCGACTGGATGGCAAAGAAATTAACAAGCCGGGAGCCGAGAGAATGATGGTGTTTCAAAACTATTCGTTGCTACCTTGGTTAACGGTGCGGGAAAATATCCGTTTGGCTGTGGATGAAGTGTTAAAAAATGCATCTCGTGCTGAGAAAATTAGCATTGTTAACGAGCATTTAGCAATGGTAAATTTAAATGCGGCGGCTGACAAATATCCCGATGAAATTTCTGGAGGTATGAAACAGCGTGTTGGTATTGCCAGAGCGATCGCCATTCGTCCGAAAATGTTGCTTATGGATGAACCTTTTGGAGCGTTGGATGCTTTAACTCGCGGGAAATTGCAGCGTCAGGTACTAGATATCTGGGAAAATCACCGACAAGCGGTAATGATGATTACTCATGATGTGGATGAAGCGATTTACATGAGCGATCGCATTGTCTTGATGACTAACGGTCCAGCTGCTAATATTGGGGAAATATTAAAAGTTCCTTTTGAACATCCACGCGATCGCTCTGCCATGCGAAACTCAAAAGAATATTTTGAACTTCGCAACCACGCTTTAAATTTCTTAGATCGCTATTTTACTCAAGACGAATAAAATACACTATCATTTATCCTAGTGGGTAGCCTAATTCAAATTCATCAAACCTAAATTTGAAACGGAGGAACCATCTTATGGGGCGTATCTTTTAGTAAGTTAAGTAGGAGTTTAGAGTTAGTAGTTACTACTATTTAACTCAGTACTGAAAACTCATAACTTTTGGAGAAAGACACCTTCCAGTCTTAGCCCGTCAGCTAACTCCGTCGGCAATGGAAGGAACCCCCAAAACTTGGCTGTTATAGCAGTTGTTATTGGGGTTTCCTTAAAAATAAAGATGAATAACAAAGGATGAAGAATTAAAAATATACTTTTTAATTTATACTTCATCCTTTCAACTTCAGCCTTTAGTTCCCCTGCTTCTCATTCATCGTTCATTTTAGTAGAGAGAAGTTAAAGCTGTGAAAATTAAACCAATGTTAGTTCGTTTGCAAAGCGCAATAGGTCGTGATGACTTAATTGAGCAAATGGTATTGCTATCACCAAAAACATCTTGTACTGAAAAAGCTCAACCAGCAAAATCAGTTAACTTAATTGTTGGTTATAACAGTTCCCCCAACAGCCACACCGCGCTAGATATTGCTTTTTGGATTGCCCATCAAACACGTTTAGCCACTAACGTACAAGTTATGGTTCAAGCTGTTTATGTAGTAGAGGAGAATCAAAAAAGTCAGTATTTAGATGACTTTTATTCCGAAATACATGAGCCTTCATTGGCATGTGCAGTAAATTATGCATCCAAGTCTATTACATCCGTCTTATCTGAACCCAAACTTACATCAAACGTACTATCTTTAGATACAAAATTGGTAGACATCCTCACACACGCAGACCGAATTCTTTGGCAAGCACGCAGTTTGGCTGAAGAATGGCAAGGTTCTTTCAAAGCTCATTTGCGATTTGGCTGCGTTGCTGAAGAACTTCAAAAAGTCGTTAAATTAGAAGCTGCCGATATTTTGTTTCTGGGTTGTCAGTCTATAAATCATCCGATTATCCAGACACTAGACTCTAATTTACCTTGCGTTGTTCTGGGTATTCCCAGTTGTATAAACATTTAATTGCAAACTTGGATTAATAGTATAGGGTGCAATTTTGTTTGAGACACACTTGCTGTTCTTTCTAACAGGACTTACGCATGGACTACATATTTTCGTCATTGCGACGCAAGGAAGCAATCTCAAAGTCTTGTTTTCTGTTAACGAGTGCGTAAGTCCTGTCTTAGTAGGGCAAGTCTAAATACTCATAGGCGTAGAAATTAATTATGCGTTGCCCTAACCCAAGAGACGTAGCAGTGCTACGTCTCTACATCTTTTTGAAGATGTCTAATGAATAGTTGTTGCATTGTGTTTAAAATCACTTTCTAAACCCTTGCTTTAGGTGGTAAAACAAGCATGGGGTCAACTTATTTCTAGCCTATGATCTACCATGCTTAAAAAAATATCAGCAATTCTCGCCATCTTGACTTTAACTTTGTTTTTGACATTCACAGCTCAAGCTGCAACCCCCCGTTCGACTTGGGTGGAAAATCAAATTTACCAATACAACCATCCGTTTGCCAGTCAGTTGCCTCAGGAACTGGCAACAAAGATGCAAAAAATGGCGGTTAACCCTTTTGCCTTTTATCGAGGGACAGCTCATATCTTCTACAGCGATATGCAGACTTTGCCAAGTTCTGGATTTGTTAATTCCTCTACCTCTGCTATCTGGTTAGAGGGAGATATGCACATGCAAAATCTTGGGGGGTTAAGGGATAGCAATGGTAACAACGTCTTTGACACCACCGACTTTGACGAAGGTTATCTTGGTCCTTATGTTTGGGACTTGCGACGGATGGCAGTCTCGATTCTTTTGGCAGCGAAACAAAACGGTTTAAGCTCCAGCGATGCTCAAGATGTGGTCAGGAATTTCCTGGATACTTACCTCAACAAAATGAGCGACTTTAAGGGGACTAGCGACGAATTATCCTACCGACTCGAATCTAGCAATACAAACGGTGTAGTCAAGGATTTAATTCAAGCTACAGCAGGTGACAGCCGCTCTAGTTTGCTAAATAAATACACTCAAGTTAATTCTAGTGGCAATCGGGTTTTTCAGACAACTTCTGAACTTCAGCCTGTATCTAGCAGCACATATTCAGCCATTACTACTGCCATGAGTAGTTATATCACGTCAATTCCTAGCAGTAAGCGCTATAGCAATAGTTACTACACCCTCAAGGACATTCGCCTAAAATTAGGTTCAGGTACTGGTAGTCTTGGTAGATATCGCTATTACTTGCTGATTCAAGGTTCAAGTTCAGCAAAGGATGACGATGTGATTTTAGAGATGAAACAGGAAACCAGTAGTGCAGTTGCGATCGCGCAAGCGACTCCCCTTGGGAGTATCGCAGTTCCTGGTCTTTTAGCAAGTTCGGTCTATGGGAATCACGAAGGGGCAAGGGTGACAATAGCAACTAAAGCGATGCTCTCCAACACTGACGTTTTAGTTGGTTACACTACAGTTAACAGTATCCCCTTTTTGGTGCGTGAAAAATCTCCTTATCAGGAGGACTTTGACTATACGTTGCTAACCACCAAGACAAAATTTTTGGATGCGATGGGGTATGCAGGTAAGATTGTTGCGAAGAACCATGCAATCTCCGATCAAGATTATGATGCTTCGATTGTTTCCTATAGCGTTGACAAACAAGTAACCGACGTTGTTACCAATAAGTCTGCATTCAAAGATGAAATTGTCAACTTCGCAATAAACTACGCGACTCAAGTTGAGTATGACTACGCAAGTTTTGTAGACGCTTACAATCGAGGAGTGACGCTTTATTAAAGATAATAGACATCTCCATAATTTAATTATGCGTTGCCAGAAACCCTTGTAGAGACGTAGCAATGCTACGTCTTTTCTTAGCAATGCTACGTCTTTTCTGGAGATGTCTAATTAGTCGCACAGACGTTCCAACAAAAAATTCCACAAAAAATTCCACAAAAAAGACGTTCCACCGGAACGTCTCTACAATAATGTGAAAAAGAATGTAGAGACGCGAAATACGAAGTCTCTACATTCGTATTTTAGGCTTAACTGAACGGGATTCAGTTATAATTAATATCCGATGACGTGCAATACATTACGAAGGACGCTGTATCCTGCTAAGTCCCAAGCTAAATAGGCAAGAAAGCCAATCATTGCCAAGCGACCATTCCACAACTCGGCTTGAGGATTAAAGCCAAAAAGAAATGCGTTTCTGTCTGCACCATTGTAAGCGTTAGCAACTGGTGGTAAATCGGTAGTAGGACGATTTTGCATTGTTTTTCTCCTAAATAAAGTAGTTTTTTCTGTATTTTCAGATATTTAATTTTTAGTAACTGATGATGTGCAATACGTCACGAAGGACGCTGTATCCAGCTGCATCCCAAAGTAAATAAGCAAGAAAACCAATCATTGCAAAACGACCGTTCCACAATTCGGCTTGAGGATTAAAACCAAATAAAAAGGCATTGCGATCTTTGCCGTTATATTCAGTAGCAATTGGTGGTAAACCAGTAGAAGGGCGAGATTGCATTTTTATGTACCTAAACTTTTCAGAGGTTAACTTTAATATAGCTAGATATAACTAATATGCTTTCTGTCTGTGGACACAATGTCTGAATATTGTTTTGCACCGACAAATCCACCTTGAGAGGGTGACAAAATCGAAAATTGTAAATAAATGTTAAAACGGGATAACAAAACCAGATTTAATTGGGGACTATGAATCCTATATCTACGTGAATAATCTCTTTCTTAGTCCCTTCCCGCTCAAAGAATACCTATTTAACGAACCGCCTTCTCTGCGAGAGGCTTCCGCCAACGCGCTTCGCGTCTCCTTTATGAGAAGACGCGCTCGTACACAAAGGAAGAAGAAAAAGAAGATAGGTAATTTTATAGCGGGAAGGGAGTAGTCCCTAATTCCCAGTTAAGATGTCATCAAAATTAAATAGTTGAATTATATTTGTTATTAAGACGATGAAACTAATAAATGCAGATTATTGCCATCTGCATTCATAAATTCTATCCAGCGCTGTAGAGAAGATTCCAACCTAAGAGAGATGCTATTAACGCCTATATTCGGCGATTCTAAAATCTACACTAGTTGGGTAATTTATTCTCACATAAATCTTTAAATTTCTAGTGAATTAAACGATTAAGAAGGAAATATCATGTTTCAGAATACAGAAATAATCCTGGGACTTTACAAGCCGCTCTTTTGGCTGGCACAGATTCCAGTAGACTCCTCAACAATTACACCAGCACAGGCATCTGTTGCTTTTGCCGGACCACGTTTTTTTGTCGCTTTAATTTCTGGGGTGATTCTAGCCTTTGCCATCCAATTAGTCTTAACAAATCTCTCAGTAGCCGCAGGTATTACTTATCTGGGACACCAACCAGACTCTGGTTCCAACTCAAATCATGACAGTTTCGGCGGCACAATTCGCAAAATTGGTACTGCGGTGGGGATTTGGACGTTAGTCACCGTAACCATCGCTCTGTTGATTGCCAGTTTCTTAGCGGTAAAATTGAGCCTGCTAACTTTGAGTCCGGGATTGGGAGCAATTTTAGGGTTAGTAATTTGGGGTGCGTACTTTTTGCTGTTGGTGTGGGTCAGCTCAACTACGGTCGGTTCCTTAGTTGGTTCGGTTGTAAATAGTGCAACATCGGGCTTTCAGGCGATTATGGGGACGGCTACCGCCGCATTGGGGGCGAAAGCGATCAATAGTCAAGTTGTCGCCACCGCAGAGGCAGCAGCAGCCGCTGTGCGCCGAGAAATCGGCACTGCGATTGACCCAGGTACGATCCGGGACAATATTGAAGATTACTTAGAAATGGTGCGTCCCCCGGAACTCGATTTATCAAAGATTCAGGGTGAGTTTGAAAAATTGCTCAACAATCCGCAATTAAAAGCACTAGCTGGTACTCCCGATTTACGCAACATCGACCGGGACAAGTTTGTTAGTTTAGTGAGCGATCGCACTGACCTTTCCAAGCGCGATATTAACCGTGTTGCAGATACATTATATAATGTTTGGCAACAAGTTGTTAGTAATAAATCCGCTCCAGACCGCATGGGTGAGTTGATGGAATATCTCAAATCTGTGCAACCAGGACAAACTAAGACAGATGAACTGAACAGCAAAGTGGATCAGTTAATGTCTGATATGCGTGCTTCTAAGGGTTCTGAGCAAAAAGCTGCCCCAAATCTAATTCAGCAAACTCTGCAACAGGGAATCACCGCGCTGAGTGGTATAGTTTTAGGACGCACAGATTTATCAGATTTGGATGTAGAAAAAATCTTAGGTACTCTTTCGACTGCCAAAGATAAAATAACTGATAAAGCCGATAAATTAGGACTTCCCACGTCAAAACAGCCCTTCAGCCCAATTCGTGCTGATGTCGAAAACTACCTGCATAATACTTATGCTTGGCAACTAAGTCGAGAAAAAATAGCGGAAGACTTTCATCATATACTCTACGATCGCACTGCCGATCCGGGAACAGTAAAGCGAGAGGTTGAGCGACTTTCTAAGCAAGATTTTGCTAATATTCTTCAAGAACGGGGATTGTTGACACAAACAGAAATTCAGCGAATTGTCGATCAACTCGAAATTATCCGCCAAGATGTGCTAATAGAAGTCACCGCAGCGGAAGAAAGGGAAATAGTATTAGACTTGCAGCGTCGAGTTGAAAGTTATTTACTAGTTACACCGAAATCAGATTTGACTCCAGAAGCAATTCAGCATAATTTCAAACCGCTGTTGGAAGACTCTGACGCAGATTATGAAACTTTATCTCGACGTTTGTCTCAATTTGACCGTCAAGAGATGCGAGATATATTGCTGCAACGCAACGATATTCAGCCATACGAAGCCGAGAGAATTATCGACGAGTTAGAAAATCAGCGCGATCAAGCTTTGATTTCGTCTAAAGGATTGGCAGATCAAGCAAGATATCAAGCAGAAACGCTGTGGTTGAATTTAGAATCATATCTGCGTAACACCGGGAAAGGAGAACTTAATCCGGATGGGATTCGGGCTGATTTGAAAACGCTTTTGGACGATCCGCAAGCGGGAATTTCCTCAATTCGGACGCGGTTGTCTCGCTTTGATCGCGATACCCTGGTACAATTGTTGAGTCAGCGGCAAGATTTGAGCGAAGACCAAGTGAATCAAGCAATTGATGCTGTTGAGCAATCTTGGAGTAGTGTTCGTCACGCACCACAAGCTTTAGCCGATAAAGCTAAGGAGCAATATGACTCAACCACGAGTGCGATCGCCGATTATCTCCGCAATACTGGCAAACAAGAACTTAACCCCGAAGGTATTCAACGCGATTTAAATCGGTTGTTTGAAAATCCCCAACAGGGAGCGATCGCATTACGACGACGATTATCGCAAGTTGACAGAGATACACTCGTTAAATTACTGAGTCAACGCCAAGATTTGAGCGAAGAACAAGTCAATGAAGTTATCGATTCGGTACAAACTTCAATTCGCGATATTGTCCGTGCGCCGCGACGTTTAGCTACTAGAACCCAGCAAAGAGTAGAAACTTTCCAAGCTTATTTGCAAGAATATCTGCGAGGAACTGGCAAAGAAGAACTTAATCCTGAAGGTATCAAACGCGACTTGCAATTAATGTTGCACGATCCGCGAGTGGGAATGGAAAGCATAACTGAACGTCTTTCCCAATTTGACCGCTCAACAATCATCGCTTTGCTGAAAATTCGTGAAGATATTACCGACGAAGAAGCCGCACAAATTGCTGATAATATGATATCTGTGCAGCAGCAGTTTGTCGAACAAGTGCGGGGTATCCAACGCCAAATTCAAGGTGTCCTGGATGGTGTTTTTGGCAACATTCGTAACTACCTCAATGCGTTGGAGCGTCCCGAATTGAATTATGATGGTATCAAGCGGGATGTTCGCCAGATGTTCGACGATCCGCAAGCGGGATTTGAAGCCATGCGCGATCGCTTGTCTTCTTTCAACCGCGAAACCTTGGTAGCAGTCATGAGTTCTCGTGAGGATATCTCCGAAGAAGACGCTAACCGAATTATCGACCAAATCGAAGGAGCGCGTAACAAAGTCCTACAACGCGCTGAACGCATTCAGCAAGAAGCACAGCGACGCTTGGAAGAAGTGAAAGTCCAAGCGCAACGACAAGCAGAAGAAACCCGGAAAGCCGCAGCATCAGCAGCTTGGTGGTTGTTTGCAACCGCGACTGTATCCGCCATTTTCGCCGCACTTGGAGGAGCGATCGCTGTTATGCTTGCCTAACTGAAAAAGTTGTCTCCGGTAAACAAGTTTAGCCTATCGACATCGAGAGGCTTTTTTATGGACATAATATCATATCGTGTCCGTTTAATTAACAGTAATAAAAACGTTGCAACCGTCATAGAGACGTAGCAGTGCTACGTCTCTACAATATGTGTCAATACAGTTGGTGTTAAGGAATTGGTGGTAAAAAATGGTATGCATGTAGAGACGTAGCACTTGGTAGTCTCTATGAGGATTTGGGGCTTAACTGAACGGTATTGCAATATGTGTGATTTGCCGGACATAATATCATTGGTCAATAGGGTCAACCTTGTGGTTGAGAAACTGTGTATTTCCTCAGATACAGCAGATTTCAGGTAAATGAAGCACACATATAAAACTCCTCTTCTTGTAGAGACGTAGCACTGCTACGTCTCTAGGTGTATTCGATCAAAGCGCAATCTCCTTTAATACGATCTACTATTAAAGATTGAGAGATGATAACTTATGGTTAAAACAGTTGGGATTACCAAAGCGATTACTAACCTGAATGAGGCACATGCCAAGTTCAAATTAAGCCAGACTCTGAAGAGCGAATTTTTCACAGAATGGTTTGAGGATTTACCCGAACTCACTGATAGCGAAAAAGCATCTTTGAATCGCCTGAAAAGTCGCTACCTCTATTATGCCGCAGACGGTTCAATCACAGAAGGTACTGTCAATATTATTATGCTATCGACCCTACTGGAGTTAATGGGTTTGTGCGATCCACCTTTTAAGATTCAGAGTGAGCAACTGGTGAAGATTGAAATTGAAAACTCTGGTGAAGAAGAACTTATATTAGAAGGATTCATTGATACTTTAGTTGTGCAAAATCGACTCTGGGTAGTGTTAATTGAATCGAAGCGTTATGGTTTGAGCGTTATGCAGGCTCTCCCACAAACTTTAGCTTACATGATGGCAAACCCTAACTTAGAAATGCGCCTTATTTTTGGGATGATAACGACTGGTGAAGACTATATTTTTATCAAGTTAAATCAGCAAACGCATTCTTATGCTTTATCAAACAAGTTTACTCTCTCCAACCCAAGAGAAAACGAGTTGTACGATGTTATGCAGGTGATGAAGCGAATTGTTAGCTTGATTGTACGTTAATAGCGATATATATGAATCTTGTATAGACGTTCCGGTGGAACGTCTATACGACGGTTGGATTGAGCTAATTTGTTTCTTGGATTTGTAAGCGGATAGTTTTTTCCATTGCTCCACCAAGTTTAATTTCCATCACTTCACCACCGAAGGGTTCTAAACAATCGAGGAGCGATCGCAAGTTTGGTGTTGAAGCACCGGTATCTACATACAAGCGATCGGCTAAGTTGTTGATGCGTTTCCAAGTTATGTATAGTTTGGCGATGGTTTGTTCGATTTGCGATGATTGATTAACTAAATCGGCAGCTATATTTAAACAGCCGACTCTTTGCGCTTCTTCTAAAGCGGTTTCGATGTCAACTTGTTCATTCTCTAGTGCTTGAACTTGAGCCGCAGATTTGAGATATTTTGCTAAGTTACGCGCTTCTGTGGTGACTTGTTTAACAGTATCGACATCAGGATTTGCGGTTATTTCTCTCTGTAGTGATTTTTGGTGCGATTCCGGCAGTTTTTCCATTTCCTTCACCAGAGGGGCGAGGTAGCGCGGCGGAAGGGTATTATCTGCGGCTTTTTGCCTCACTTCTTCCGGTAGCAAATCAGAAGACATCGCCGTCCATTCATCGTTAATTTGCCGAACTTCGCGACGAGTGATGCGATCGCCTTTTTCGGCAGCTTCACTCACCATTTGTTGTACTTCTGGTGCCGCTTTGGAAGTTTCCACAAAAGCGCGTTTGCTGAAGTTCTTAATCGCGCTGGGCTGAAGTTTGCCATCTTCTAGAAGTGTATCAGCACTGTTTGCTAGTTGAATCCAACCGTAAGCTTGACTTTTGCTGATTTCTCGTTCTTTCAGCCAGCTGAGGAAGCCGGTACCGCGTCCTTCACCACCTCTTTTTTCTCTGTCACGAACAGCGCGTAAAATTCTACCACGCCAAATTTCGGTTTGCAAATCAAAGCGATCGCATACCTGCCAAGCTACATCTAGCTGTTCTAAAAAATCTGACTCTAGAATCTCTTCATCTTCCGGATCGGGCAGTTCAAAAGTCAAATCCGCTGGCTGTTGTAAGGCAGCAGCCAAATCATCGATGTTATCCGTTGATTGCACGGTAGGGAAAGTGGTAGTGTATGCGATCGGCTTATTATGCCACAATCTGGTGCAACTGTAACCGATGATTTTTTTCAAATACGCCCGCAGGCGATTTTCGGCGAGTTCCCAAGCGATCGCGAAAAATTAGCCCACCTTGTCTGGGAAAATTCGAGTTTGCAAAACCCTTATTATTGGTCTGCCTTCACTTTACAGGGTGAGTGGCGATAGAAGATTAAAACGCAAAGGAACTCAGAGGGAAGCGCAGAGGGACGCAAAGGAACTCCGCGTACCTTTGCGTTCCTCTGCGTTTAAAATAAAGTCTTAAAGCAGAGCAATCTCCGCTCCCGATGGTATTTGTTGTTGCACAACTTTAAGGATATCGAGAGTTTTTTGATAAGCTACTTTCTCTCTCTTGCCAAAACGTTGAGCCGCTATTTCTAAGTCAGCGATCGCAGCTTCGTGGTATCCTAACGAATGTCGGGCAACTCCGCGATTAACATAAGCCTGAGCATTACTCGGATTAAGTCGAATTACTTCCGAAAAATCGCGCACTGCACCAGAAATATCTCCGGTTCTCGTGCAAGCGCAAGCTCGATTAAAGTATGCTCTATCATCATTGCCATTGAGACGAATTGCTTTATCAAAGTCGAGCATCGCTGCTGGCAAATCTGCCAACTCTAACCGCGCTAATCCTCTGTCATTATATATATCCGCTTGTAGAGTTTGCAAGTTTTGCGGAATTATCGACAATGCTTTATTATAATCAGCGATCGCTTGTTGTTGATTCCCTAACATAGCAGTGGCGATACCCCGATTATAGTAAGCTCGAAAATCATGGGGTTTGAGAGCGATCGCTTGTTTATTATCAGCGATCGCCGACGTATAATTACCTTGTCTGTAGTATGCTAATCCCCGATTCAAATAAGCTTCCGCATTCTTGGGAGCAAAATTTATCGCTTTTGTACAATCTGCGATCGCACTATGGTAATCTTGTAATTGAAGATACGCCAGACAGCGATCGCTATAAGCTGCGGCAAAATTACTTTCAAGCTGAATCGCCGCAGTTAAATCTGGAATTGCTTCTTGATAATTGCCCCGTTGCATCTTGTCTACACCCAACTTCAACAAATCACTAGCAATCGGTGTTGCCTCAGCACTGAAAGTGATAAAATTGAGAGCGATCGCCATCATAAAACAGAGAATGAATCGATAGCAGCGATTCATAAACAAATCTCCCAATTTAATTTTTTGTGCAAAACGTGCAGCAGTAGGTAAGGAATAGACGTAGGAGTAGAAATTAATTATGCCTTGCCCGAAACACTTGTAGAGACGTTCCGGTGGAACGTCTTTACTGGAACGTCTTTACTGGAACGTCTTTACTGGAACGTCTTTACTGGAACGTCTTTACTGGAACGTCTTTACCGGAACGTCTTTACCGGAACGTCTTTACTGGAACGTCTTTACTGGAACGTCTTTACTGGAACGTCTTTACTGGAACGTCTTTACTGGAACGTCTTTACTGGAACGTCTTTACTGGAACGTCTTTACTGGAACGTCTTTACTGGAACGTCTTTACTG